>RRZT010133074.1_pt1 | contig 58242 bp, 56 predicted proteins | sample 2165551 | NCBI WGS metagenome assembly RRZT01 (sample SAMN10456910, study PRJNA506462) | wastewater metagenome | biome: wastewater; feature: sludge; material: wastewater sludge; isolation source: wastewater sludge with Escherichia coli K12::gfp cells carrying plasmid... | place: USA: Moscow, Idaho... | reverse complement strand
GCAATTGAGTTAAATTGTGGATGTTCATAAGAAATTTTTTCAATCACATTATTTATATTTTGTGTTTCATTTAAAGATACAAAATAATCTTTTTTTGTTTTTAGATTTTGTAGAGTATTTATCCAATAACTTAAAGTCACAGCTTTGTTTTTTGAGTTTGTACTTGTGTAATTCCATGCAGCATACATCTTTTTATTTGGATATAAAATATTATTATCATTGTGTAAAACAGCGCTATTTTCTTTATATTTAAAAGCACTTAAAATCTCAATTTCTTTTGGTGTTGGATTTTCTAAAATCTCTAAAGCTTGTGGAGCGTGCATAGCTAGAATTACTTTGTCATAAAAGGTTTTAGTTCCATTTTCATGAACTAAATAAACACCTTTTTCTTCCCTTTGAACTTTTATAACATCAGAGTTTAAAAAGATTTTTCCAGAGATTTTCTCTTTTATTTTATTTACATAATTTATACTTCCATTTGACACAGTTAGCCATTGATGATGACTTGAAACGCCTAAAAGTCCATGATTTTTGAAAAATGTTAAAAATGTTCGAGCTGGAAATAAGTTCATTTCATCACTTGGAGTTGACCAAATAGCAGCTCCCATTGGAAGTAAATATCTCTCTTTAAAAGCATTTGAATAATTTTTTATATATTCACCCAAAGTTTTATCTAGATTTGAATTATTTTCTTTTAAATCTTTAATAGCAGTTTCATTAAAAGTTAAAATATCTTTTATCATTTTGTAGTGAGTGATTGAAAAAAGATTTCTTTTTTGAGCAAACATTCCTTTTAATGATGAACCATTATAAGCTCTATTGTTATCCCTATCCCAAAAAGCAAAACTCATATCTGAATTTTCTATTTTCACATCTAGTTGTTCAAACAATTTTGTAAGAAGTGGATAAGTAGGGTGATTAAAAACTAAAAAACCAGTATCAACTCCAAAAGTTTTATCTTCATCATTTATTATGGTAGTTCTAGCATGACCGCCTAAACGATTATCTTTTTCATATAAATCAACTTCATGTTTTTTTCTTTAAATATAAGCACTTCCCAGTCCACTAATTCCAGCTCCTAAAACTGCTATTTTCATTTATATTTTCCTTTTGGATCAAGTTTTGTAAAAATTAATTTTGAAGTATCCATTTTTTTCTCTAAGTTTTTTAATATATTTTCTAATTCAAACTTATCTATATTTGGAGTTCTACTCATAATCCAAACATTTGAATAATCATTATTTGTAATAACCGCCGTTTTGTAATCATTTATATACTCTATTTTGTATGAACTTGTAAAAACTAAAAAATATCTCATAAAAAGTTCATTATTTTCTAGTTCTGCCGAACCATTATATTCGATTAATTTTCCATTTAATTCATTTTCAAAACATCTATTATAAACATCGTATGTGTTATCATTTTCAAGTTTATATTCAACACTTGATGCTACACAGGAAGTTTGAAATTTGTTTTCAACTCTTGCAATCTCATACCAAAGCCCTGAAAACTTTTTTGCATCAATCGAATTATTTGCAAAAAGGGTGGTTAAAGAAAAAAATATTGTTAAAAATATAGACTTCAAAAATACTCCTTTAATAAACTTTATTAATTTATTATAAAAAAAGAGAATTTTGTATACTTATTTTGTCAGTTGATATTTAAGTAATGAAATAATTGAAAATATTTTAAATATTATTGGTAGAATTGAATATAAAAAAATAATTGCAAAAATTGAGTATTGATTTATGTTTTCATTTTCAAAATTTGTAAATTCTAAAGTTATAAAAGATATTGCAACAGCTAGTGCTAATGATAATTTTGTAATCATAGCCCAAAAACCAAACAAAACTCCTGTTAAATCCTCTTTTTGTTTTGTAAAATTAGCAACATCAGCTTGAATAGATGATGGTAATGCCATATCAGCTCCCAAACACATTCCAGTAAAAAAGCAAATAAGAGTAAAATATATAAAATCGCCCTCATTTAAAAATGGTACAAAAATAAATGCACTAATAGCAATAATTATTGATAAAATCCAAGTAGTTTTTTTTGATAATTTATTTGAAATTTTTATCCAAATAGGAAAAGTAACAATTGCACTCAAAAAATATATTGTTAAAAATAGACCAGTTTTATCTTCTAAAACTAAAATATATTTTACGAAAAATAAAAATAAAGTTGCAGGAAGAGCATTTGCTAAGTTATTAAATAAAAAAGCAAAAAATAGTCTTTTTTGATTTGGATAACTAGTAAAAAAGTTTTTTAATGATTCTAAAAAATTATTATGAACAATATTTTTATTTTTAATTTTTAAAGATTTTAATTTTGTATAAAAAATTATGGAAATAATCGGAAAAATAGCCAAAATAAAATATAGTAAAATCTCTAAACTTTTTTTTGAATCTTTCGAAACTAAAAAAATATAGGGAATTAATAGAGATATTAAAACACCAATAATTATAAAAATTTCTCTTGAGAAAGCTAATCTTGTATTATCTTTTTCATTATTACTTAAAATAGAATTTAAACTTAAATAGGGAATTAAGACAAAACTATATGAGATGTAAGTAATTATTGAAAAAACAAACAACCAAATATAACTGTTATAAAAAGGTTTTATTAAAAAAAATAAACCTGCAATTAGAAAAAAAGAAGATATAAATATAATTTTAAATTTTGTACTATAAATATCACAAAATCGTCCAATAAATGGATCAGCTATCATATCTAATATTCTTGCAATTAGTAAAATAAAACCAACAAATCCAATGCTTAAACCAATATGTTCTACATAAAAAGTTGGTAAGTATATATATAAAGGAAAACCCAAAAAAGCAATAGGAATTCCAAGGATGCCATAAAGGAATACTTCTTTGCTTTTTAGGGTATTTTTATTCAAAATCTAACATCGCTTATTGTGTAAAATTTTGTTTTAATCATTTTAAAAACTTCTTTGTTATAGAAAAACTCCAACTGTATGGTAGGAAACTAAGTATTCTTAAAAATTTAGATAACATAAAGGGGAAAGAGATTTCAAATTTATAAGATTTATTTAGTTCATCAAATATTTTTTTAGCTGCATAATCTACTTCCATTAACTGAGGCATTTCAAAATCATTTTTAGCAGTAAGTCTTGTTTTTACGAAACCATGATTTATAATTTGTAAATAGATATTTTTTCTTTGCAATTCTGGTTGCAGTGATTGTGCGATATTTACTAAAGCAGCTTTTGATGCACTATAAGCGCCACCATAAGGTAAACCAAAACAACTTGCTAAACTTGCATTTAAAACTATATTTGATTTTTGTTTTTGTTTTTCTAAATTAGCAATTAGAGGTTTTAAAACTCTTAAAACACCTAAATAATTTATGTCTATCATAGACTCAAAATTTAAAATATTCCACTCTTCATAAGACATTGATTCATAAACACCTGCATTATAAAAGCAAATATCTAAGCCATTAAAAATATTAAATACTTTAGATACAGTTTTCTCTACATTTTGATTATCTAAAACATCAATATTTATAAGCTCAAGATTAGTTAAATATTTAGATTTTAATTCTAAAAGTTTAGTTGAATTTTCAATATCTCTAGAACTTGCAATTACTTGAAAATTATTTTCTAGCCATAATTTAACTAATTCTAAACCAATTCCACTACTAGCACCAATAATCCAAACTTTTTTTGTCATAATAAACAACCTTTGTTACTTAAAGCTAGTAAATACTAACTTGAAGTAATTATATGTCAATAAAAAGTTTTTTTGTATTATTAATATGTTAGTTTGTATTGAAAAATATATAAATTATAGAATTTCGTGTAAGCTATTTGCTTTTTTCATCCACTCTTCTAATTCTTCGTATTTCTCTTCTTTAATCATATTTTTTGCAAGACTTAACTAATATTAAAAATATTTTATAGATTCAAGCATATTTTCTCTATTTTGCTTAAAAATATCTCCCCACATTCTTGGACTAGATTTTGCAATTCTACTCATATCTTTAAATCCACCAGCAGCAAGAGCAATAATCTCTTTTGGATTTTGATGACTCATAACTGTATTTGCTAAAGAGAAAGAGATTAAATGTGGTAAATGTGATATATAACAAGCATTTACATCATGCTCTTTACTATCCATAACTACTATTCTCATACCAATTTCTTGGAAAATTCTAAAAGCTTTATTTACGTGGATATTATCGTTAGCTTCTAAATCACATAAAACAACAGTTTTACCTTCATATAAATTATCAATAGCTGCCTTTGGACCATTTTTTTCTGTTCCAGTCATTGGATGAGCTGCTATAAAGTTTTTTCTTATTTTAGAAGGTATATTTTTAACAATATATTCTTTTGTTGATCCCATATCTATAATAGTTGTTTTTTCATCAATATCAAGAAAACTTGGAAACATAGCAATAATTGCATCAACAGGTATAGATAAAATAATAACATCACTTACTTTCTTTAAAGTTTCTAAATCAACTATTTCATCAACTAAATTTAATTCTAAAATATCTTTTTTATTTTTTTCACTATTTGTGAAACCATAAACTTTTTCGGCAATCCCATATCTTTTTACAGCTTTTGCTAAAGAACCACCCATAAGTCCTAAACCTATAATTCCTATATTCAAAATTTAACCTTTTCTAAATAAATTAAAGAAAATTATATCTTACTTTAGATTTATATAAACTATTTTTAGATATATTATTGCTTTATTATGCAAATTAAGGACACCTGTGAAAAACAAAGTAATACTTTTATCATTGACTTGTGCGACACTACTTAGTGCAACTACAATCAAATCTATTGAATATAAAGATGTAAATAAATTATCTCCTCAGGTTTTAGCTGAAACTATAGATATGAAAGTTGGAGATAAACTAGACGAAAATAAACTAAATGAAGCCGTTGTAAAGTTTTATAAATATGGTTATTTTGAGGATGTTGAAGTTTTAAATAATGATGGAAATTTATTATTTAAATTTAAAGAAAATCCTTCAGTTGCAAGCGTTGATATCAAAGGATATAAAACAAGAAGCGAAGATATAGATAATATAAAAAATATTATTAAATTCAAAAAAGGTTCTATGTATACTGAAAAAAGAGTAAAAGAGGCTGAAAACAAACTTTTAAGTATGCTAGAAAGTGAAGGTTTTATAAACTCTGTTGTTGAAACAGAAGTAGAAACTTTAGGTGAAAATGCTAAAAAAGTTACATTTTATGTAAATAAAGGTGATGAAATCATTATTAATAAAGCTCAATATCATGGTGCTAGTAATTTAGAACAAAGTGATTTTGATGAAGTAACAGCAAATAAAGAAAAAGAGTTTGCATCTTGGTGGTTTGGACAAAATACAGGTGAATTAAAATTAGACCAATTAAAGTATGATGCAAGAAGAATAAATGATCTATATTTTGAAAAAGGTTACTTAGACGCAGATGTTAAAGAACCTTTTTTAGATGTTGATTTTGCATCAAATCAAGCAAAATTAGATTTCTTTGTTAAAGAAGGAGAACAATATACAACTACAGATATTAAAATATTTTTAGACCCTTCTATTGTTAATCCTGATGATATCTACCCAGAATTAAAATTAAAAGTTAATAAAACTTTCAATATTAAGAAATTAAGACAAGATCAAGAATATATAAAAACTCAAGTAGCAAATCAAGGTTATGCTTTTGCTGATGTAAAATTTGATTTAAAGAAAAATGAAGCTGAGCATAAAGTTGATGTTGTATTTAGTGTAGTTCCAGGTAAAAAAGTATATATAAATGATGTAAAAATTTCAGGAAATACAAGAACACTTGATAGAGTTATTAGAAGAGATGTATATCTAGCTCCTGGTGATCTATATAATATGACTGATTTTAAAGATTCAACAAATAAATTAAAAAGATCTAGATTCTTTGAAGATGTACAAATTGAAGAAAAAAGAATCAGTGATGACAAAATGGATATTATTGTAAAAGTAACTGAAGCTCCAACAGGTAGTTTAATGCTAGGTGGAGGATATGGTTCTTACGATAAATTCATGGTAAATGGGTCTATTAGTGATTCAAATATATTTGGTTCAGGACTTGCTCTTTCTTTAAGTGCTGATTTATCAAAAAGAACAACTAGATATGAACTTAGCTTAAAAAATCCAGCTATTAAAGATAGTGATTATAATGGTGAAGTTGAAATTCATGCTACTGATAATGAAATTAGAAGAAGTAAATATGATTCTGATGTAAAAGCAAAAGGTTTCTCAATTGGTGCAGGAAAAGAGATAATTAGAGATACATATGCTGGTTTAAAATATTCTCTTGATTCAGTAAAAGAAACTTATGATTACGATAGTAATTTTTTAAATAATCCTGACACTATAAGTAAACTTGCTTCTGGAGAAAAAAAGTTATTTAAAGACCAAGATTATCTTAATAGTTCTATTACTCCATACATAAACTTTGATAATACAGATGATTTCTATTTTCCAAGAGAAGGTTGGAGATCTAATATTTCAGCTGAATATGCTGGAGTTGGTGGAGATTCGAAATATGTAAAACCAAGTGCTAACTTTAGATATTTTTATTCTTTAGAAGATTTAACAGATCTTGACTGGATTTTAAGATTTAAAACACAAGCTAAAGTTCTAATAGATAATGGTCAAATAAATCAAGGAGATTCTTTATATCTTGGAGGTCCTAGAACTTTAAGAGGTTATAAATCTTATGCATTCCCAAATAATGAATCTGGATTTTATCAAGATCCATATACAAAAATGTGGGCAAATCAGTTCGAAGTTAGTTTCCCTCTAGTACCTAGTGCGAAAATGAGATGGGGATTATTCTATGATTATGGTATGATAGGTGAAAACTCATTTAGCGAAATTTCAAGATCAGGAACAGGAGCACTTTTAGAGTGGGTTTCTCCAATGGGTCCACTACAATTAATATTTGCTAGACCAATAGGAGATAAACCAGGTGATGATACATCTTCATTTGAGTTCTCATTTGGAGCAAGCTTCTAATGACTAAAAAAGTAGAAGTAGATTTTCAAAAAAGATTAAGTAAAGAGGATGCTCTTTATTTAATACAAAACGCTCCTTTACTTGAATTAAGCGAACTTGCAAGCAAAAAAAAGTTACAACTACATCCAGAAAAACTTACAACATTTATAGTAGATAGAAATATAAACTACACAAATGTTTGTTGGGTTGATTGCAAATTTTGTGCTTTTTATAGACATAAAAAAGATAATGATTCTTATGTTCTAAAATTTGATGAAATTGATAAAAAAATTGATGAACTTCTAGCTATTGGCGGAACTCAAATTCTTTTTCAAGGTGGAGTCCATCCTAATTTAAAAATTGATTATTATGAAGAGCTAGTAGAACATATTCACACAAAATATCCTCAAATTACAATTCATGGTTTTTCTGCAATTGAAGTTGATTTTATAGCAAGAGTATCAAAAATATCTATTTTAGAAGTTTTAAAAAGACTTCAAGCTAAAGGATTGAGCTCTATTCCTGGTGCTGGCGCTGAAATTTTAAGTGATAGAGTAAGGGATATAATAGCTCCAAAAAAATTGGATACTTCAAAATGGTTAGAAATTCATAGAACAGCTCATAGTATAGGTATGAAAACAACTGCTACTATGATGTTTGGAACTGTTGAAACAGATGAAGAGATTATTGAACACTGGGATTTAATAAGAACACTTCAAGATGAAACAGGTGGATTTAGAGCATTTATTATGTGGAGTTTTCAAGGAGAAAATACTGAACTAACAAAAGAAATTCCTGATATAAAGCCTCAATCTTCAAATAGATATTTAAGGCTTCTTGCTGTTTCAAGATTATATTTAGATAACTTTAGAAATCTTCAAAGTTCTTGGGTTACACAAGGTTCTTATATTGGACAAATGGCATTAAAATTTGGTGCAAATGATTTAGGTAGTACAATGATGGAAGAAAATGTTGTAAAAGCGGCAGGTGCAGCAAATAGAATGAATCAAGAAGAGATGATTAGATTAATAAAAGATATAGATGAATTTCCTGCAAAAAGAGATACAGCTTATAATATATTAGAGAGATTTTAACGAAAAATGAAAATAAGATATATTTTATATATTTTTTTAATATTACAAGGAAGTTTAATGAGTGCGACTATAAAGCATATAAATATAAACAATGTTGATATTCCAGTGATTTTTGAAGAACAAAAGTCACTTCCAATTTTAAATTTACAATTAATTTTTAAAAATTCTGGTTACATAAAAGATAAAGATAGTTTAGGATTAGCAAATCTATCTTCAAAAATTTTAAATGAAGGTACAAAAGAGTTGGGAGCTACAAAATTTGCAGAAAAATTAGATGACAATGCTATAACACTTCATAGTGCAATTGGTTTTGAAACTCTAACAATTGAACTTTCAAGCTTAAAAGAAAAATCAACTTTAGCTCTAGAATTATTACATTCACTTTTAAAATCGCCAAACTATTCAGAAAAAGCTCTTTCTAAAGTGAAAACTTTAGTAACAGGAAGCATTAAAAGAAAAGAGAATGATTTTGATGATGTAGCTAGTAAAGGTTTAAATGCCCTACTTTACAATGGAACACCTTTAGCAAATCCTTCAAATGGAACTATTGAGACAATCTCTAAAATTAATTTAAAAGATATTAAAGAATTTTTATCTAACTCTTTAATTTTAAATAACTTAGTTATTGTTGCAGGTGGTGATATAACTTTAGAAGAGTTAGAAAAATCAATAACTCCTATTTTAAAAGAGTTAAAAGCGGGAAATAAAGAAGAAACTTCTAAAATAGAATTTACTTCTAAAAAAGAGGAAAAAGAACTTTTAAAACCTACTGAACAAGCTTATATTTACTTTGGTTCAAATTTCAATGCAAATAGCCAAGATGAAGATAACTATAAGGCAAAAGTCGCTTCATTTATTTTAGGTGGCTCTGGATTTGGTTCAAGATTAATGGAAGAGATAAGAGTAAAAAGAGGTTTAGCTTATTCAGCTTATTCAAATATAAATATTAATAAATCTTACTCTAGTTTTAGTGGTTATTTACAAACAAAAAATGAAAGTTATAAAGAAGCAAGAGATATTGTAATTTCTCTAGTAGAAGAGTTTGTAAAAAATGGTGTTACTAAAGAAGAATTAGAAGCTGCTAAAAATTTCTTAAGTGGAAGTGAACCTCTTAGAACAGAGACTTTAGCACAAAGATTAAACAGAGCATTTATGCTTGATTTTAGAGGATTAAGTCAAGATTATCCAAAAATGGAGATTGAAAAAATTCAAAATTTAACTTTGGAAGATTTAAATAGTTATATTAAATCTCATAATGAGTTAAATAATCTAACATTTTTTGTTGTAAGGAAATAATTTATGCTAAGATTTGCACCAAGCCCAACAGGTGATATGCACATAGGAAATTTAAGAGTTGCAATTTTCAATTATATAGTATCAAAACAATTAAATGAAGGGCTAATTATTAGAATTGAAGATACAGATAAAGCTAGAAATATAGAAGGAAAAGATAAAGAAATTTTAGAAATTTTAAATCTATTTTCTATTGATTATGTAAGCGTTTTTTATCAAAGTGACAATTTAAAATATCATCAAAAAATGGCACTTCAATTAATGACTCAAAAAAAAGCTTTTGCTTGTTTTTGTAGTGATACTAAGCTTGAAGAATTAAAAGAAGAGAGTATTAAAAAAGGAATTCCTTTTAGATATGATGGTTTTTGTGAAACTTTAAGTGATGAAACTGTTTTAAACACAAATGCTCCATTTACAGTAAGATTAAAAAAACCAGATCATAATATTAAATTCACAGATGTTTTAAAAGGTGGTTTTGATTATGCACCGTTTGATGTTGATAGTTTTATTATTTTAAGACAAGATAAAACTCCAACTTATAATTATGCTTGTTCTGTTGATGATATGTTAATGGACATTTCTATGGTAATTAGAGGAGAAGATCACGTTTCTAATACTCCAAAACAAATACATATTAGAGAATCTTTAGGATATACAAAGGAGATAAAATATGTTCATTTACCAATCATTTTAAATGCTCAAACAGGTAAAAAAATGAGTAAAAGAGATGATGCAAGTAGTGTTAAATGGTTGATTGAACAAGGATTTTTGCCAAGTGCCATAGCAAATTATTTAGTTTTAATAGGAAATAAAACTCCAACAGAAATTTTCACTCTTGAAGAAGCTATAAAATGGTTTAAAATTGAAAATGTTTCAAAAAGTGGTGCTAAATTTGATATTGATAAACTAAGATTTATAAATAGAAAACATATTGAAATGCTAGATGAAATGAGATTATCAAAAATTTTAGGATTTGCTGATGAAAATATTGGTAAATTAGCAAAACTATATTTAGAAGAAGCTAGCACAATAAAAGAGATAAAAGCAAAATTAGATGATATATTTAGTGTAAAAACCACTTTAGAAGGTTTTGAAGAAGAGAGTAAGAAAGTAAAAGAAGTTTTACAAAAAACTTCTTACTTTGAAAGCTATGATGATTTAAAAAATCATGTTACTGAAAATACAGCTTTAAAAGGAAAAAATCTATTTAAGCCTCTTAGATATATTCTAACAGGTGTTGAAAATGGACCTAACTTAGCTGATATTTATCCATTTATTAAAAACTATATAGGAGAAATTGTAAGATGATAGATGCTTTATTTAGTTCAATTTTAACTGTTTTGTTTAGTATTATTTTTCTTTATAAATGGGTTGTAATAATTTCTGCTCTTTTATCTTGGGTAAGACCAGATCCATATAATCCAATAGTTCAGATGCTTTATAGACTAACAGAGCCAGTTTATGCAAAAATAAGAAACATCATTCCAACAACTTTTGGTGGAATGGATTTAGCCCCTCTTATTTTAATCTTTGCTTTGATTTTTTTAGAGACATTTTTACAAAAAGTTTTAATGTAAGTTGATATGACAAAAGCTATTTTAAAACTCTCTTTAATTTCAACTCTTACTTTAAATCTTTTTGCACTTGAAAGTCCAAAAACTGATTTTATGCAAAAAGATTTTAAAGTTACAATTGATTGGCTAGAAAATAGACCAAAATCTAGTGCAAAAGATTTCTTTATTTTACAATATCTAGAAGATGAAAATCTAAGTTATGATATGGCAAAAAAAGCTTATGATATGAGAAAAGGCAACAATGCCACTTTAGATAAAGCTTTCAAACAAAAATTCAATGACAAGATATCACCAGAGGATAGATTTTGCTACAATGCATCTATTATTGAGTTAAAATCTCAAAATTCAAGATGTATTGCACTAGCATTAGGCTCATTAAAAAAAGCCTCTGATTTGTCAAAAACTGATTTAAAATTTTTTATTTCAAAATTAGATCCTTACCCTACTTTAAAAAAAGATTTGCAAACTATAGCCTCAAATACTGTTTTTGAAGATTTAAGAAATAGTGATAGTTCTAGATTTTTAAAAATATTTTTTGATGTAAGTGACAATTATAGAAGTAAATATCTAAATAAATTTATTGATATAAATTTTTTAAATGAAATATCAAAAAGTAAAGATTTTGAAAAATTTCTACGATATGTTATTTATGACAAAGAATTAAAAAATATTCAGAAATCACTACATAACTTGAATAAAAGTATAAATTTATCTTCAACTATATCTTTTATGCTTGGTATAAATGCTATAAACAATAAAGATTTAACAAAAGCAAAAGATTTTTTCAATCAATCATTTAATAACTCTTATTCTAAATCAGATAAAGATAAGTCACTATATTGGCTATATTTAAGTTCAAATGATAAAAACTATTTAAATGAATTAGCAAATAGTAGCGATATAAATATCTATTCACTTTATGCAAAAGAGTTATTAGGAATAAAAGCTGATAATATTTTTTACGATATAGATTTAAAAAATCAATCTACAAATTATGATGTTTATAATCCTTTTCTATGGGATGAAGTGGTTGAAGATACAAAGAAAAATTTAGATGAGATTAAACTTCAAAAATATTATAATATTTTTTCTTCAAAAGATACAGAACCTCACATGGCTTTTGTTTTAGAAAGATTTGAAAAGTATAAAGTTCAATACTATATAACTCCTTATAGAGATATATTAAAAAATTATGACATTGATAAGCAAGTTTTAATATATTCTATAGCAAGACAAGAAAGTAGATTTATTCCATCAGCAGTATCATTTTCAAGTGCTCAAGGAGTTATGCAAATAATGCCTTTTTTATCTAAAGATATAGCAAAAGAATTAGGTCAAAATTACAATATTTATGAACAATTTAATCCTAAAAAAAATATTGAATTTGCAAGTTATCATCTAGATAAATTAAATAAACAATTTGATAATAATCCTTTATTCGTAGCTTATGCTTACAATGGAGGAGCTGGCTATACAAGAACTCAATTGAAAAAAGGTTTGTTTAAAGAAAAAAATAGATTTGAACCATTTCTAAGTATGGAAATGATCTCTTATAATGAAACAAAAGATTATGGTAAAAAAGTTTTAACAAACTACTATATTTATAATAACTATTTAAATAGTGAGAACAAAATCTCACTATCAACTATTTTACAAAGCTTAGTGTCGCCTTACTAGACTCTTCGTTTTGTAAAACCAAAGAGAAATTTTTAATATCATTTAAATTCTCAAATTCAACAATATAATAAGTTCCCCAATGATTTTTAAGCATATAATTTTTATATTTTTCATCATTATTTTCAACTTTTTCTAAAAAAACTGGTTCTTGTTGATTTAAAAATAGTTTGTAGCCATTACTCTCAATATCTTGAGTCTGTGCTTTTGTAAAATATGTAAAAACTAAGAATTGCTCTTTTTTTGTTTTATCTATCTTTGGATCAACCATATTTAAATGAGTTGCCATAAAAATAGTATCAACTTCTTTATCTTTTACTATATCTGTCTTTTTTGTATATTTAACTGCTTTAGTCTCTTCTAAACTTTTATCAAAAAATCTAAAAGCACTATTTTTTGGAGTACAAGAGACGAAAGTGAGTGAAATTACTAATAAAAATAGAAATTTATACATAAATTCTCCTTCAAAATTGCCTATTATTGTACATTACAAAGCCTTTAAGAAATATTTTTATAAATAGAGTTTAACAATTCTTTAGATAAAATCCAAACCATGAATAAAAAAAGATTAGTAGTGGCCTTTTCAGGTCCATCAAATAGTGGAAAAACAACAGCTATTGTTAAAGTTGCAAGTATCTTACAAGATAGTGGTTTTAAAGTTTGTATAGTAAAACACGATCCAAAAGATAAAGCAATGTTTGATAGAGAGGGAAAAGATTCATTTAAATTCTCTCAAACAGGTGCCGATGTTGCAGTAGTTAGCCCAAATAAAACAACGATATTTAAAAAAGGAACTTCAACTATAGATGAATTGATTTCTATATTTGATGATTTTGATTATTTGCTTGTTGAGGGTTTAAAAACTCTGGAATTACCTAGAATTTCTATTTTTAGAAATAATCTAGATGAAAGCTATTTCAATGTTTCTGATGCCTTGGCAATCGATGATAGCATTGATGAAAATTCAATTCCAAAAAACTTAGATATTTTAAATTTAAATAGTCCAGAAGATATTATAAACTGGATAGATAAAAATGCGAAAAGGGTATAAATGCAAGAGATAATTAAAGCAATAGAAGAATCAGCAAGAAGAATAAAATATTTAATTGAAACTGGAGATACAGGTAAATCTCAAAGTGAAAATAGCACTGGAGATACTCAACTTAAATTAGATATACAAAGTGATGAGATAATTGAAGAAATTTTTTTAAAAATTCCAAGTATAAAAGCAATAGTAAGTGAAGAACAAGATAGTATTAAAAATATAAATAGTGATGGAGAATTTTTAATAGCTTACGATCCACTTGATGGTTCTTCATTAGTAGATGTAAATTTAAGCGTTGGTTCAATTTTTGGTATTTACAAAAATGAATTTAATGCACAAAATATAATTGCTTCAGTTTATGTAGTTTTTGGTCCTAGAGTTGAAATGGTAGTTACAACTGATGATGTAAAAATGTATAGACTTTTAAATAATGAATTTAAATTTATTCAGAATATCAAATTAAATGAAAAAGGGAAATTAAATGCTCCAGGTTCAACACAAAACTGTTGGGCTCCTTTTCATAAACAATTAATTGATGATATTTTCAATGACGGTTACAGATTAAGATATAGTGGAGGAATGGTTCCAGATCTTCATCAAATTTTATTAAAAGGTGGAGGATTATTCTCTTATCCAGGTACTAGTGATAAACCAAAAGGTAAATTAAGACAACTATTTGAAGTATTTCCTTTTGCATTAGCTTTTGAAAAAGCTGGTGGCGGTGCTATTGATGGATTTAAAAGAGTTTTAGAGGTAGAAACTTCTCACATTCATGATACTACTCCTTGTTTTTTTGGTTCAAACAATGAGATAAAAAGAGTTTTGGAAGTTTATAGTAAAAATGTCTGAACAAAAAGAGCTTGATATTTGGGAAAAGAATCTTGAAGATGTTTTAAAAGATTTAAAAAGTTGTCAAGAATCTAAAGATTTAAACTCTTGCAAACCATGTAATGAGTTTTTTGATTGTACTTTAAGAAAAAAGTATGTAGTTGCTGTTTATGAGTCAATGAATAAAGGCTCTAGCGGTGGATTTGAATTTTAATTAAGAAGGGAAAAGATGCAAAACTCTTGTAAAAATGTTTATATAACAACTCCAATTTACTATGTAAACGATGTAGCTCATATAGGACATGCGTATACTACTATTATTGCTGATATGTTAGCAAGACATTCTAGATTAGTAGGTCACAATACATATTTTCTAACAGGTACAGATGAGCATGGACAAAAAATTGCTCAAAGCGCAGAAGCTAGAAATAAAACTCCAAAAGAGTATGCAGATGAAATATCTGGAAAATTTAGAAGCTTATGGGATGATTTTGATATAACTTATGACAAGTTTATAAGAACAACAGATGAAGAACATAAAAAAGGTGTTCAACATGCTTTTTTGAAAATGTATGAAAAAGGTGATATTTATAAAGATGAATATGAAGGATTTTATTGTGTTCCTTGCGAGACATTTCATACAGAATCAAATCTAATAGATGAACAATTTTGTCCTGAGTGTGGAAGATCAACAATAGTTGTAAAAGAAGAGAGTTACTTTTTTAAATTATCAAAATATCAAGATAGACTTTTAGATTGGTATGAACAAAATCCTGATTGCATTCTTCCAAGAGCAAAAAAAAATGAAGTTATAAATTTTGTAAAAAATGGATTAAAAGATTTATCAATATCTAGAACTTCTTTTAACTGGGGAATTAAATTACCAGCTGAAATAAATGAGCCAAAACATGTTATGTATGTTTGGTTAGATGCACTTTTAAATTATGCAACAGCTTTAGGGTATGGTGCAACTGAAGAAAATATGAAATTTTGGCCAGCAAACATCCATTTAGTAGGAAAAGATATTTTAAGATTCCATGCTATTTATTGGCCAGCATTTTTAATGTCACTAGAATTACCACTTACAAAAAACATTGCTGCTCATGGTTGGTGGAAAAAAAAAAAAAAAAAAATGAGTAAATCAAAAGGAAATGTAGTAAATCCTAAAGAAGTAGCCGATGCATATGGATTAGATGCGTTTAGATATTTTCTTTTAAGAGAAGTTCCTTTTGGACAAGATGGAGATTTTTCACAAAAAGCTTTAATTGATAGAATTAATTCAGATTTAGGAAATCTTTTAAATAGAATCATAGGAATGAGTGGTAAATATTTTGATTTTAATGTATCTTCTAAAGATGTAGAAAAATTCCATAAAAAAGAACTTGAAGATGTAAATTCTATAATTGAAACATTACAAGGATTTATTTATAACATGCAAATAAATAAATATCTTGAAGAACTTTGGAAAATTTTAACTATTGGAAATAAAGCAATCAATGATTACGAACCTTGGAATTTAATAAAAGATGGTAAAACTGAAGAAGCTATGGCTTTAGTTGCATTAATTACAAATATTATGGCAAAAGTTGCATTATTGTTAGATTCTGTTATGCCTCATAAAATAAAAGATATTTCTACTTGTTTAGGAATTCAAATTTCAACAGAAAATTATAATAAGTTAATTTTAAATAAAGAACTTTTAGATGATGTTAAAATTACAAAAATCGATGCTCTTTTCCCTAGAGTTGAAGATATTCTTTTAGCTCAACCTCCGTGTGGTGATATTTCAAAGAGTGAAGAAGAAATTTCTACTAAAGTAGAATTAGAAAAACTTGAAATACAAGACAACTTAATAACTATTGATAAATTTTTTGAAGCGTCAATTAAAGTGGGAACAATTTTAGAAGCTCAAGAAGTTCCAAAATCTTCTAAACTTCTTTTATTAAAAGTTGATTTAGGAGAAAATCGACCTAGACAAATTTTAGCAGGAATAAAAGAATTTTATAACGCAAATAATTTAATAGGTACTCAAGCTTGTGTTGCTGCAAATTTAAAACCTGCTAAATTGATGGGTTATGTTAGTGAAGGAATGCTACTTGCAGCTAAAGATGAAAATGGATTAAGCCTAATTCGTCCTGAAAAACCTAAAAAAATTGGGACAAAAATAAGCTAGTGAAAATCTCTTCTATAGTAGATATTATTGATGGAGAACTTTTAAATTCTCCATCAATCTCATTTATAAATGGTATAAAATATGATGCAAAAACTGTAAAGACTTCTGATTTATTTATTGCAAAAAATTTTGAAGATTTAAAAATTGCTATTTCAAATGGTGCTTATGCAACTATTTTTGAAGAAAATTTTCCTATTATTGATAATGAAGTTGCTTTTATTAAAGTAAAAAATCTAGAACTAGCTCTTATAAAAATTCTAAGATATAAATTATCAAATTTAAAAATAGATGCTTATTTTTGTGATAATGAAACATTTGATATGTTTGAACTTTATCAAAATAATCATTCTAAAAATATTTTTCTACTTTCAGAAGATATAGAGAAATCTTTTAAATTTATAGATGAAGTAGAAGATGGAGATATTATAATCTCAAAAAATTATCAAATTCTAAACAATATATATCCTAAAAATAAAAAATTTGAAAAATATATAGATGAAAATAATATTAAAAATTTAGTAAAACACTCACTTTTTGAGTTAAGTTTTTCTTATGAAGATAACTATTTTTCAAGACTAAGATTATCAAGCTTATATTTAAATAGCTTTTTAAATATTTATAATTTTTTTAATAAAGATATAGATGTATCAAAATTAAAATTTTATACAAATTTTAAAGCGATATTTATAGATAAAAATTTCGAGCCAATTGAATTTGGTAAAAGTGATAGTTTTATAATTTGTCAAAATAATAAGAATTTAATTCAAGCAGAGATTAAATATATTAATGATGAATTTAAATATGCAAAATCTATATTTATAACTAAAAATTATGTTGAATTTATAAATAAAGAAAAACAAATTCTTATAAAAAACATTGATGAATTAAAAAATATTTTAAAAATCTCAAATTTTAACTGTGCATACTTAATAGATTTTAGCTATAAAGAGATTTTAGAATATCTTCAAAAATCTCAAAATAGACCTACTTTATTTTAATATATTTTTCCAAAAGAACCAACAACCTTGCCAAGTATATTTATCTCATCTTTTTTTAGTACTTGTAAAGGGTAATCTTTATTATCAGAAATAATATCCAATTGTCCATCAACTCTTTTTTGAACTCTTTTTACAAAAAGTCCATAATTTGTGGTAAAGGCATAAACTCCATCTTTATTTAAATCATTTTTTGTTTTATCAACAAATATAATATTATTTGAATTCAAAGTAGGTTCCATAGAATCACCAACAACATTAATAGCTTCTATATTTTTAAGATTATCTTTACCACCTAAAATAGTCAAAAAGTATTCAGGTAATTCTAAACTTTCATAACTATCTTCATCTTCATAAGCCCCACCTCCAGCACTTACACTAACACTAGGATAATACTTTATCCAATATTTATCAGTACTATCAATTAATGAATTTGGATTTTGATTATATAGAAGCCAGTTAATAGAAATTCTTCTTTTTGCACAAAAATTTAAAATATTTGAATATGGAATTTTTCCTCTATTTTTCATAGTTGCAAAATTTGCCTGAGAAAGATCAAGTGACTCAGCAACATCCTTATCAAAAATTTTTTTATCTTTATTATCTGTACTTAATATATCTTTTAATTTATTTATAATTTCATCAATCATAAACATATAAACCACCTTATAAAAATAATTTTAGAATTATATTACAATTTGCAATATTTTTCAAGTAAATTAATTAAATATTGTAATATTAAAAAAATTATTAAGGATTTAAAATGCCAAAAAAAATTATTGAAAGTAAAAATAGTTTATTTAATTTTTTTAAAAAGATTGATCATTTAATCTATAAAATTGGGGATAAAATACTATAAAAAAGTTATTTGAAGTAATAAAAAAACAAATAAAATGAAAAAAATATGATTTTTTAGCAAAAATTACTCATATTTCAGAAAGTTTTATATTTTTTTGGATAAAATTTCGCATTAAAAATTAGGATAGGAATTTAAATTATGTCTAATATTAAAGACTCATTAGGTTTAGAAAACGTTGGAACTGTATTTAGAAATTCGGATATTGATTTTTTAATCGATTTTGCAGTTAAAAATGAAGGTGCTAAGATATCTTCAACAGGTGCTTTAATGATTGACACGGGAATTTTCACAGGAAGAAGCCCAAAAGACAAATTTTTTGTTAATCAAGATCCTTCTAACAAGTATATTGCTTGGGGTGATATCAATAGAAAAGTTTCAAAAGATGTTTATGAAGATTTATTAAAAACTTCAAAAAAACAACTAAGTAATAAAGATGTTTTTGTAACTGATGTTTATTGTGGTTCATCTTTAGACTCAAGAAGAGCTGTTAGATTTATAACAGAAGTTGCTTGGCAAGCTCACTTTATTCAAAATATGTTTATCATACCTACAAAAGAAGAATTAGAAAACTTCAAACCTGATTTTACAATTTATAATGCTTGTAAAACTGTTGATATGTCATATGTTAGTCATGGGTTACACTCTGAAGTTTACGTAATATTCAATGTAGAAGAAAATCAAGCAATTATTGGTGGAACTTGGTACGCTGGTGAAATGAAAAAAGGTGTGTTCTCTATGATGAACTACTGGCTTCCATTAGAAGGAAAATTACCAATGCATTGTTCAGCAAATATTGGTAAAGATGGTGATACAGCACTATTCTTCGGACTTAGTGGGACTGGAAAAACTACACTTTCAACTGATCCAAACAGAGCACTAATTGGTGATGATGAGCATGGTTGGGATGATAAGGGTGTATTTAATTTTGAAGGTGGTTGTTACGCAAAAGTAATAAATCTTGATCCAGATAGTGAACCTGAGATTTTTGGAGCTATTAGAAAAGGTGCAATATTAGAGAATGTTGTTGCTGATGAAAATGGTGTAGTTGATTATAATGATAAATCAAAAACTGAAAATACTAGAGTTTCTTATCCTATTGATCATATAGAAAATCATGCTCCTACTATGAGAGGTGGGCATCCAAAAAATATCATTTTCTTATGTGCTGATGCTTTTGGTGTTCTTCCTCCAGTTGCTAAACTTGATAAGCAACAAGCTATGTATTATTTCCTAAGTGGTTATACAGCTAAAGTTGCTGGAACTGAAAGAGGAATTACAGAACCAATTGCAACATTCTCATCATGTTTTGGAGAAGCTTTCTTACCTTTAAATCCAACAGTTTATGCTGAGCTTTTAGGTAAAAAAATAGATGAACATAACGTAAATGTATTCTTAGTTAATACAGGATGGACTGGTGGTCCTTATGGTGTTGGAAAAAGAATGAGTATAAAAAATACAAGAGCTTGTATAAATGCAATTTTAGACGGCTCTATTAATGATTCTGAATTCCAAAATATGACTATATTTAATTTACAAATTCCTAAAACATTAAAAGGTGTAGACACTCATGTATTAACTCCTAGATATACATGGTCTGATCCTTTAGAATATGATAAAGCAAAAAGAAAATTAGCAGAAATGTATATTGAAAACTTTAAAAAGTACTTAACTTTAGAAAGTGAATATGACTTTACAGCTGCTGGCCCTAGATTAGACTAATAAATATAGTCTAATCTATAATAATAAAAAAAGGGAAGAGTTTTAAAATTTATTTTCTTTTTCCTCTAGAAAAGTCTATGATATAAGAAGCAATTTCATCTAAATGTACAATATCTTTCACTGCTCCAGCTTGTATTGCTTTCATAGGCATTCCAAAAACAACACAACTCTCTTCATTTTGAGCAATAGTATAAGCGCCATTATCAAAAAGTTCTTTCATTGCAATTGTTCCATCATCCCCCATACCAGTCATCATAACAGCCATAGCACTTCCACCAACACTATTATTTATTGATCTAAAAAGTACATCAACACTTGGCTTATGTTGACTTACCTTTTTAGTGTCTAATAATTTTGTTCTTAATTCATTTCCATATTTTTCAATAGTTAAATGCATATTTCCTGGTGCTAAATAAGCATGACCTCTTTCTAAAACCATGGCATCTTTTGCTTCACAAACATCTACATCTGAATTATCATTTAATCTTTGAGCAAAAGAGTTAGAAAAACCATATGGAATATGTTGAGTTATAAGTATAGGAGGAAGGTCATTTGGTAATCTTTTAAAAACTCTAAGTAATGATTCTACCCCACCAGTTGATGAACCTATTGCTATTACTTTTGTACCAGGGAATTTTGATGCTCGAAGAGGAATAACTTCATCTGGATGAACTTTATAATCAGTGTTATTATGATAGCTAACTACAGCTTTTAAAGGTTTGGGTTTTTTAAGAGTATATCTTTTCAATAAAAAAGTAAGACTTAAAAGAGTATCTTTTATTCTTTCTGAAAAAGAGTCCATAGATTCACCTGTTTCTGGTTTAGGAATAAATCCAACAGCACCATCATCAAATATGTCATTTCCTCTTACACTCTCACCTGAAATTACAACTGCAGGCATAGGATGTAGTCTCATTAAATTTCGTAAAAATGTAACTCCATCCATCTTAGGCATATTTATATCTATTGTTACAAGATCTGGTTCAAATTCTTTAATTTTTTCTCTGGCTTCATAAGCATCATTTGCTACACCAATAACTTCAAAGTCATCAATAGAATTAATTAAATCTTTTAAAACTCTTCTCATAGAAGCAGAATCATCAATAACCAAAACTGTATACATATCTTAACCCTAAATTATATTTTAAAAAAGTTCAATTTCCATTTGAGGTTCAATTTCTTTATTCTCAGCACCAAAAATCTCAACAGCACCACTGTATTCTTTGATAACAGGAGCTTTTGTAATCTCTGTTTGTAATTTTTTCTCATCAGAAAGAATTTTACTATCAGTATCAGATTTTTGAGTAACTTTAATAAAAGTATCAAAATTATCGGCTAAAAGAATTAATCTTCCATGCTCTCCTCTTGTATGTTCAGATAAAACTTTAAATCCTTCAGATCTGCAAAACTCTTTAGCAAACTCAACATTTCGTTGCCCAATAGATGTATTTGATAGATTTAATTGCATAATATCAGCACCTCCTGATATTTTTGCAACCATATTCTCTTTTTTACAACCCATTTTGTACATTTCATTTAACATTGCCTCAACAGAATAAAGACCATATTTCATATCATCTATAGTATTTTCTGTTTTTGGTAGTAAGAAATGGTTCATACCTTTAACTTTTTTATCTTTATCATAAAACATTAAAGCAACACAAGATCCTAATAACGTCTTAAAAGCTACATCATCATCATCTTTTCCAACAGCAAATTCACCGCCAATAACAGTATGTGTATTGTAACCTTTTGTTTGTTGAGTAAATCTAGAAGATGATGTCTTTTCTATACTACCATCTTTATGACCAATTATAATCATATAATCTCTTTTTCTTTTATAAAAATATTTTGTCCAACTCTTTTTACATAATTAATTAAATCTTGAGGATTTTCAGAATGACCAAGATACAAAGTTCCACCAATTTTTAAATGACGAAATATTTTTTTTAGAATCTTATTTTGATCTTCAACTGAAAAATATATAAGCACATTTCTACAAAATATTACATCAAATTGATTATTTGAAAAACCATAAGATGAATCATTTAAGTTTAACTCATGAAAACTAATCATTCTTTTTAATTCATCATTTGCTTTAATTAATACTTCATCTCCTGATAAAGTTTTTTGAACTCTTCTTTTAAAATATTTTTGAGGTTTAATCCAAGAAGGAAACTCTTTTGAAGATTTTGAATACCTATAAATACCATTTGCTGCGTATTGTAAAACATTTGTATCTATATCTGTAGCTATAATAGAAGCACTAATGTTTCTTCCACTTTCTTCCACACCTTCAAAAACCGTCATAGCCATAGAGTATGGTTCTTCTCCAGTTGAAGAAGCTGAGCACCACATAGAAATCTTTTCTCCACTTTGAGCGAATTTAGGTAGAACTCTATCTTTTAAATCTATAAAATGAAAATCTTCTCTGAAAAAATGTGTTTTATTAGTAGTAAAAGTATTTATAAAATCTCTTTCATATCTACCTTCTTCTACTAAATCAAGTAACTCCATTATATCTCCGTAAAATTTACAGTTTCTTTTTAACTTATCAATTCTATTGGAGATCATAATCTCTTTATTCTCTGTAAGAGTAATTCCTGTTAGAGAATAAAGAATCTTTTTTACTCTATTATGAATGTCTTCTACGCTATAAGACATATTTTAAGAAGCCTTTTTTACAGAATGCATATCTTTCTCTATCTTAATTTGAGCATTTATTATACCTACTACATCTAAGATAAGTCCAATACTTCCATCTCCTCTTACAGTAGCTGCTCCAATTCCTTGAACGCTTCTGAAATTTTTATCAAGAGGCTTAACAACAACTTGATGTTGATTTAAAAATTCATCAATAGATAATGCAACTTTTGTGTTTCCTGACTTAACAACTATTAACATCCCATCTTCTAAATTTTCAAAGCTATCTTCTAAGCCAAACAGTTGATGAAGTCTAACTATAGGGATGAATTCCTCTCTTAACATTAATAAATCTCTACTTCCATCACCAATTTTTTTAATCATATCAGATGTTGGTTGTAGTGACTCAACTATAGAGCTAAGTGGTAATATATATTTTTGATCTCCCACTTTTATATCTAACCCATCTAAAATAGCAAGAGTAAGAGGAAGCATAATTGTAATTGTAGTACCTTCTCCTAGTTTAGTATCTAGTTTAATTGCACCACCTAACTTATAGATATTTGTTTTTACAACGTCCATTCCAACACCACGACCTGAAATATCTGTAATTTGATCAGCTGTTGAAAGTCCTGCTCCAAAAATAAGCATAGCTTTTTCATTTTCAGTCATATTATTGTATTGATATTCATCAATCTGACCTTTTTCTAAAGCTTTAAGAGCAACTTTTTCACAGTCAATACCTTTACCATCATCCTCGATTGTAATAATCATTTGACCGTTTGCTTGCTCTGCTGAAATAGAAATAGAACCTGTTTCAGGTTTCCCAGCAGCTTCTCTTTCTGTTGGCATCTCAATACCATGATCTAAAGAATTTCTAATAATATGCATCAAAGGATCTGTTAATCCTTCAATCATTGCTTTATCAATTTCTACATTATCTCCATAATGTTTAAATTCAACTTTTTTACTAAGTTTTCTTGAAATATCTCTTACAACCTTTGGGAATTTAGAATATATAGACTCCATTGGAACCATTCTAATACTCATAATACTATCTTGCATATCTCTTATATGTCTTTCAAGAAGTTCTAATCTTTCTAATACAGAAGCTCTTGTTTTTGTCTCTTCAATAGAAGAAGAAAATTGAGTAAGCATAGCATTTGTAATAACTAAATCCCCAACGTTATTCATTAATAAGTCTATTTTATCAAGATTAACTCTAATACTATTGTTGTTATTATTTGCTATTGATTTTTTTGTCTCTTCATCTTGTTCAGACGGTTTAACTTTTCTAGTTGCTGTCTTAACTACTTCAGTTTTTGTCTCAGAAACTGCTTCATTTTGAACCTTTTCATCAATATCATTTAACTTCATAACAGAATTTGGCGTTATAGAAGGAACATCATCAAAGAATCCAAAATGTTCTTTCTCTTCTTTTATTTCTTCTGGTTGATTATCTACTAATTCAGAAATTTTTTCTAAATCATCTTCAAAAAAACCATAAGTTTTGTGTTCTTCATTTATATCATCATCCATAAATAAACCATAAGATGGACTTTCTTCATCTCTTACAGTGTTCATATCTTCATCAAAGAACCCAAAGTGATCTTTAGAATTATCTTCTACATCTTTTTTAATTTCAACTTTTTTTTCAACAATAGGTTTAGAAACAGTTTTTATAACCGCCTCACCTTTTGAATAAGCCCTAATCTCTTCAAGTAAAGATGCTGTCATTTCAGTGAACTTTTCTCTGTTTATTTTATTTGAAACTTCTAAATCTAAAATTTCTTTCATTACATCAAGACCATCTAAAAGTGTTTCTGCCATTTCAGGAATAAACTCTATTTTATGACTTCTTAACTTATCCATAAGATTTTCAACATCATGTGTAAATTCAGCAAAATAAGCTAATTCTACAGAAGCCCCACTACCTTTTAATGTATGAACATCTCTAAATAGTTGCCCCATTTCATCATCTGTTAAAGTACCATTGTTCTCTGCTTCTAATAGCACGTTATCAGCAGATTCAAATAGTTCTGAAGCCTCTTCTAGAAACATTTCTCTATATTTAGAAATATCAAATGACATTATTTATCCTTTTTATCTGCTTAATACTATATTTACAGCTTTTAATAACTGATCTGGAACAAATGGTTTAACAATCCATCCAGTAGCTCCTGCAGCCTTTCCTTTAGCTTTCATTTCATCACTTCTCTCAGTTGTCAATACTAAAATTGGTTTTTTTATATATGCTGGTAATTTTCTCAACTCAGTTATTAATGTAAGACCGTCCATATTTGGCATATTTACATCAGTAATAACTAAATCAAAATCAGCTGTTTTTGCTTTTGCTAAACCATCAACTCCATCAATTGCTTCGACAACATCTGTATAACCACCTTCATTTAAAGCATAGTTTAACATATCTCTTAGCATTGTTGAGTCATCTACTATTAAAAGTTTGGCCATAAAAACCCCTTAAAGTTTACATTTAAAAAAATTATTTTTATTATACTATCGTAAGAAATATTAATTTAGGATTAGATTTCCTAGTTATTTTATGAAGAAGGAGGAAGAAAAATTAATCCTAAAGGATTAATTTAAACCTAATTCAATTCTATCTTTTTGAACTTTAAGAACTTTAACTTCTATTTCTTGTCCAACTGATAAAACATCACTTGCTTTTTCTACTCTTTGTTTTGAAAGTTTTGATATGTGTAAAAGACCTTCTCCACCTTTTTCAAGAAGGATAAATGCTCCAAAATCAACTACTCTTTCAACTTTTCCAGACACTACTTCATCTACACTATAAAGTTTTTCAAAATCTATCTTAGCAGCTACCTTTTGTGAACTTGAATTATTTACTAAGTCTCTTATAAAATTACTTGCATCAGTTATTTTTGAAGAATCTTCACCGCTTACTTTCACAGTTCCAGCGTCTCTATTTAAATCTATACTTACATTATATTTTTCAATAATCTCTTTTATAGTTGCTCCACCTTTACCAATAACAACCATCATTTTAGAACTATCAATATCAAACTCTTCTATTTTTGGTAACGCAGGACTAGCTACAATAGTTTTTGAAGCATCTTCCATAATATTTAAGATATGTTCTCTCCCCTCTTTTGCTTGTAAAAGAGCTTCTTTTAAAACATTTAACTCAATTCCACCTAACTTTATATCCATTTGAAGAGCTGTTATTCCATTTTTTGTTCCAGCTACTTTAAAATCCATATCACCATCATGATCTTCAAGTCCCATAATATCAGTTAAAATAGAATATTTATCACCTTCAACTACCATTCCCATAGCAACACCTGCTACTAAATCAGAAATTGGAATATGTGCTGCTTTAAGAGCTAATGAACCTCCACAAACTGTTGCCATAGATGAAGAACCATTTGATTCTAAAATTTCTGAAACAATTCTAAAAGTATCTTTGTGATTTTTATTTATAGTAGATTCAAGAGCTTTTTTAGCTAGATTTCCATGTCCTAATTCTCTTCTTCCTACTCCAAAAATTGGCTTCGCTTCACCAACACTAAATCCTGGAAAATTATAATGTACCATGAAATTTTCCATAGATGTAGATTTATCAGTTAAAACTTCATACATTTGCCCATCTTTAGCCCCCGCAATTGTTCCAACAACTAATGCTTGAGTCTCACCTCTTGTAAATAAACAAGAAGAATGTGCTGAAGGTAAAATATTTGTTTCAATAGAGATTGGTCTTACATCTTTAAGACCTCTTCCATCAGCTCTTACTTTTTCATTTACAATCATATCTCTAACAAGTTCTTTTTTAACAATAGAAACTGCTTCATATAGTGTTTTAAACTCTATTTCGTTTGATACACAATAATCATTTATTGATATAACTTTAGCAAGTTCTTTTAACTCAACAGCTCTTTCACTTTTTGCTAATTTCTTAATTGCAGATTTTATATCATCTGCAAAATTGTTTCTTACATAATCAATAACTGATTTTTCAATAGAAAATTCTACTAATTCAACTACAGCCATCTCTTTACAAGCTTTTTCAAAATTATTTTCATAAGCTATATTTGCTTCTTTTAAAGCTTCTTGAGCAAAAGATATTGCTTCAACTAAAACTTCTTCTTCCATTTCATTTGTAGAATGTTCTAAATTATTTAAAGATGAAATTGTTTTCATTTCAATCATTAAAAGTTCATCTTTTGAACCAGCAACATATAAATCTAAAACTGAATTATTTAACTCTTCAATAGTTGGATTAATTACTAATTTTCCATCAATTTTCCCAACTCTAACACCACATACTGATTTTTTTATTGGAAGATTTGATGTATATAATGCTGCATTTGCTGCATTTAAAGCAACTGTTTGTAAATCAACATCTTTATCTGCACTTAAAACCATTACAGTAATTGTAGTTGGATATACAAATCCTTTAGGAAATAATGGTCTTAAGCTTCTATCAATTACTCTTGAAGTTAATGTTTCAAAATCACTAGGTTTACCTTCTCTTTTTATAAATCCACCTGGTAATTTTGCTGTTGCATAAGTTTTTTCAATATATTGAACTGTAAGTGGAGTAAAATCCTCACTTACTGGATTATCAAATTCACAAGCAACTGCTGCTAAAACTACTGCATTACCCATTTTTAATAATACTGCACCATTTGCTTGTTTTGCAACTTTATTAAATTCAAAAATCTCTTTTTTATTATTTAGTGTTAATTCACAAATTATCGACATATTTTATTTATCCTTCTTTTTTAATTCTTTCTAAATCTTCCATACTAATATCTTCAAGCTCTTCATAATAATGATTTGCTTCAACAAAATGATCTAAGCTCTTTATATAATATAAGTCATCAGTAATTGAATCTATTGCAGGAATACTCGCTGTTGAAAGTATTGGTGTTGCAACACTTATAGATTTTACTTTTTGATTTATAATAGTTTTTATGCAAGCCATCATTACTAAACCTATATTTATATCCTCATCTACTATTAAAATATTTTTACCTTCTAAATTATCAAGCTTCAAACCTGCTCTAAAACTAGCTATTTTTGGTTTTAGGATATCTTCATAGATTATTTTAGATTTAGAATAAATATAATTTAAATCTATATCAAAAGATTTCACAAGTTCTTCATGAATTAGAACCTCTTCAAGCTCAGTAACAACTGCTATTTCACACTCTTCATTATTAGGTGCATAAATTTTTTCATTGAACATAATATCCAACTTAGCATTGAGTTCTCTTGCAATAATTTTTGCTATTGCATATCCACCATTTGAAACTGCTATAACAGTCCATTCTTCGAGTCTCATATTATCAATTGCTAAAACATCTGCTAATTTTCTTGCAGCATCTTCTCTATTTTTAAAATAAATTTTATCTAAATTCATCTTTGCTCAAATTCATTTCTGTTATCGTCTATTTTGTATTTTTGTCTAATTCCACCAACTGGTTTTAAAGTTAAAAATGCATAAAGAACGGTTTGTTCTTCATTTGGATATTTTCCAGTTTGTGGTTTTATATCTTTTTCAACCATTAAATCTAAATTCCAACAGCTATCATCAATATTAAAACCTATTCCTTGTTTACTTCTAACTTTTTCTTTTATATTATAATTTTCATAATATCTAACAGAATAATCTCTTGTTAATCTATATGATGTTGAATAACCATAAGATTCTAAATCATCTCTATTATTAAATTCTTTATTTTCTTCCGAACCTTGCATCATATTATAATTTGCAGTTAAAGAAAAATTTCCATATTTCAATGTATTACTAGCATTACTTTCAACTATTGTTTTATCTTGCATGTTATATATAACTTTTCCAGAAATTGAACCAAAGTCATGATTAAATTTTAAATAATTTTCATAATCCTGAGCTTTTGGTTCATCTAAACTATCATAGACTATTGATTGACTCATTTTATGATTAACAATTTGTTTTAAACTATCTTTACCATAAATAGATTGATTTAACTCTAAATCAATAGTTTTATTATCTTTAATTGTTGGAAAACTCGATAATTCACTAAACTTTAAATTATTATTTCTTTCTTCTTGATTTGATGGAGTATTAGTTTTTTCAACTGTAATTCCATATAAATCCCCATCTTTTTTAATATTTTCCGGAATATTATAACTTGCTTGCAAATTTACAGTATGAATATAATCAGTATATGGTCTTATTAAATCACTTCCTACAAAAAATGATGTTGTATTTTGTAAAAGCGTTCCATTTTCATATTTTAGATCATAAAGAGAGTTTGTATAATTATACTGTGATAAAATCGATTTATTTTCAGCTCCAATATACATATAGTCATCTAAAATATTTTTACTATAAGATATAGGCAAACTTATCTCATAAATATCTGCATTTAAGCCTTCTCTTCTAGTATAGTTATAATATTTTGTATCTAAAGAGTAAACCAATCCATCTAAAAATAACTCTTCATTATATTTGTGACCATGGATTTGTGGTAATTCTTGTAAAGTACTTCTATTTGATACTTGTTTATATTCTGGATTTTCAGAAGTACCTATATTAGTTGTTCCCAAATTTTTATAATATTTTCCATAAACTCCACCATAATAATTTGGAGTATTATAAAAATAATTTAATTTTGATTCAACTTTCTTATCTGACGAAATATCATTATCTGCATCTTCTAAAGTTATGTATTCAACATCATTTAAATACTTTAATGAAGCAAATATTCCATCATCATGATTTTCTTGATTTGCAAAAATCTTTCTTCTTTCATAATCTAAATTTGCACCATAATGTTCAGAATTTTCAATTCCTTCTTCTTCTCTATATTTTTGTTTTTCTTTAAAATAACCAGTTTTTATCTTAACAATAGAATCTGGAGAATCTGCATATCTAAGATGTGTATAAACTCCAGAACCTCTTAAAGTTCTTATTTGAGGGATTACTTCAATATCATAATTATCAGCAGGTGCAATAAATATTGGTTGAGAATAATAAAAACCTTCTCCACTTGAATATCCAATTAAAGGTAATAAAAGACCTGTTCTTCTTGTTGTATCTGTAGGAAATCCCCAATAAGGAAGATAAAACACAGGAACATCTTTAAAATAAAGTCTTGGATTATAAGCATTTATCCACATTTTTTCAGTATCATAATCAGCACTTGAAGTTCTAACACTCCAGTCAGGATCTATACAATCACATGATGAAATTATTGTTCCATCTAATTTTACTATTTCTTTATTTTTTCTTGATTCTTTTGCATTCGTCCAGATACTATTTGAATTTTCCATCAAAAAAGTTGGAGATTGATTTATAATCTCATTTTTTAAATCAACATAAGCATAATTACTTTGTGTTTGAACATTATTTTCTTTTATAATTAAAACATTGTCAAAGAGTTCAAAATTTTCACTATCTTTATGAAATATAACCTTATCTGCGCTTAAATAATAAGTTGGAGAATAGATTACAACATTTCCAGTTGCAGTAATAATATTGTCTTTTGTATCTACTTTTTCTGCAATTAACTGATATTTTTCATTATTAATTTCAGCTCCATATATTAAAGCTGATGTAACGATTAGAGAAGCTACTATTTTACGCATTTACCACCAACGTTTTTCCTGTAAAATCATGGAATGTTTTTCTTCCATCATTAAAAAATCCTATAAGGAAACCAACATAAAAGAACATTTCTGAAACAACTCTTCCAAAAGCCCTAAATAGTGCTTGCATAAAATTAGCTCTGCCCCAATTTTGACCATCAATTACTCTTATTTTAACAATTCTTTTACCAATTGTTTGTCCATCATACCAAACAAAAAAAGTATGATAAGCAACTTTCAGAGCCATTAATGGAACTACTAATGTTGCTTGCATCAAGTAAATTAACTCCTCACTATTATTACTAGCGGCTACAATAACATCCCAATAAGCAAACATCACTAAAAGACTAACAATTATATCATCAATTACAAAAGCAAAAGCTCTACTTCTCATAGATGCTAATTGAAGTTTAGATATATCAATATTATCTTGCATAAAACTACTTTAAAGCCTGATAAGCAATATCAGTTCTACATTTTTTTCCAGCAAAATGAACTTGTCCACAAAGTAAATAAGCTCTATCTCTAGCCTCTTTTATTGATTTACCTGTACCAACACAAACAAGAACTCTTCCACCAGTCGCCATAAGTTTTCCATCAATATTTTCAACTCCAGCAAAAGAGATATGAGAATTATTTTTTAAATCTTCATCTACTATTTCATCAATAATAATTTCAGCTGGTTTACTTGAACTATATGGATAATTTTCACTAGCCATAACAACACCTACAGCAAACTCATCTTTAATTTTAATATTTAATTTATCAAGTTGTTTTGTAGCTCCATAATAGAAAAGTTCCGAAACAGGAGTTTCTAGAAGTGGCATTAAAATTTCACACTCTGGATCACCAAATCGTACATTGTATTCTAAAATAATTGGTTCACCTTTAACAACCATAACACCTATAAATAAAACCCCTTCAAAAGGTGCCTTTTCTTGTTGCATTCCTTTTAAAGTTGGTTTTATAACTCTTTCTTCAATTTTTTTATAAATTTCATCATTTACAAGAGGTGTTGGAGCATAAGCACCCATACCACCAGTATTTGGTCCTGTATCACCATCACCTACTCTTTTATGATCTTGAGCTGCTGGAAGAATCTTATAATTTTCACCATCACAAATAGCAAAAACAGATAATTCATAACCATCTAAAAATTCTTCAATTACAACATTAGCTCCAGCATCTCCGAAAGAAGTTCCTGAAAGCATATCTGAAACAGCAGATTTTGCTTCTTCTTTGCTTTGAGCTATAATTACACCTTTTCCAGCACATAAACCATCTGCTTTTACAACTATTGGTAAATTCATAGTTTCAATAAATTCATGAGCCTCTTTTTCATTTGAAGTTTCTATAAACGCTGCTGTTGGTATATTATATTTTTTCAATACATTTTTCATATAAACTTTTGAACCCTCTAGCTTTGCAGCATTTTTTGTTGGTCCAAAAATAACAAGACTATTTTTTCTAAATATATCAACAACACCATCTACTAAAGGAGCCTCTGGTCCTACTATAGTCAAATCTATACTATTGTCTTTTGCAAAAGATACTAATTTTTCATAATCTTTTATATTAATATTTGTCCCTAAACTCGAAGTTGCACCATTCCCTGGCATAAAATACAAGTTATGAGATTTCTCTTTAGATATTGCTAAACCAATAGAGTATTCTCTTCCACCACTTCCAAGTATTAATATATTCACGATTATTTCCTTATTGAAAAATTTATAAAAAGACCCAAGTAGCCGTTAACCATAAAAATGGCCCTGAAAAGTCAGGAAAGTACGCAAGAGCATATTTAAGGAGCATAAACACAATGAAACGCTGCACACCATATAACTACATATTACATACAAAAATATATTATCGGACCCGCGACAATGGAAATCCCGAACTACTTAGGCTGTATATTATTAAGACTGATTTTATCTAAAATATCTTTAAAATTATGTTTAATTAAAATTTGATAGAGCCAGAGTAACACAATCTTTTACACTTGTAGAACTACTTATTTGATAATTTTTTATCTCTTTTGGAAGATAAGTTGCTGTAGTTTTTCCAATAACAATAGCCTTATAACTGCTATTCCAAGAAAATTTATTAAAAAAACACTTAACACTAGAAGGTGAAGTAAAAATTATAATAGAGTCATCTTCCAACTCAATATGTTTTAAATTTTTATTACAAACCGTCTCATAAGATACTAATTCATCAATATCTATTTCATTTTCTCTTAAAATATTTGGAAGATTAGAAACTGTTATTTTTGCTTTTACATACAAAACTTTTTTATCTTTTAAATGAGGAATTAACTCTTTTGCAAATTCATTTCCATGCCCACTTGAGCCAATAAAAGCAATATTAGCACCAAATTCATTAGCAATATTTGCTGTTGCTGGAGCAATCAAATATGATGGTATGCTTTTCCAATTTACTTTATTATCCTCAAGTGCATAAATTGCACTCTTTGAAGTAAAAACTAAAGCATCATATGAAGTTAAATCTAAATCAAATTTTAAACTTTGTACTTTAAAAATCTCAAGATTTTCTACACCATCAAATTTTTGATTATTTAGAAGATAAATTTTTGCCATTTATCTTTCCAAATATTCTTCATCACCCATTTTATCATGTTTTCCTCTTGCAATAACATGAATTGGTGTACCTTCAAAATTAAATTTTTCTCTTAAGAAATTAATTAAATATCTTTTATATGAATAGTGTAATAACTGTGGTTTATTCATAACTAAGGCAATTCTAGGTGGTCTTGTACTAAATTGTGTTGAGTAATAAATTCTTAAATATGCTCCATTTGGACTAGGAAGTGAGTGTCTAATAACTGCTTCTTCAATAACTTTATTAAGTTGTGAAGTTGGAATTCTTTGAGTATAATTATCAAAGATTTCAACAATTTTATCTTTCAATCTATCAATACTTCTTCCTGTTTTTGCTGAAACTGCAATAATTGGAGCGTAAGATAAAAATCTAAATCTTCTTCTTACTTCTTCTTCAATTTTTTGGAATGTATCCATGTTTTCATCCCATTTGTTTAGTACAATAATTGTTCCTAAACCATACTCATCTACAAGACCTGCAATTTTTTCATCTAAATCTGTTAATTCTCTTGATGCATCAAGAACAACTAAAGCAACATTCGCTTTTTCTAACATCTCTTTTGTTCGCATTAAAGCATATTTTTCAATTCCTTCAATGCTTCCTCTTCTTCTTAAACCAGCAGTATCTACAAAAGTTATATTTTTATCTTTATATGAAAATGTTTCATCAACTGGGTCAATTGTTGTTCCTGCAATTGAAGATACAACGGATCTTTCCATTCCAACAAGAGAATTCAAAATAGAAGATTTTCCAACATTAACACGACCTATAATTGCAACATTTATTGATGTGTCGTCTATAACTTCTTCTTCATCAAGTTTTTCTAAACCTTCAATTGAAAAATCTTCATCATTTTCAAATTCATCTTCAAAAAACTCATCCTCAAGTTCTTTTCTTCTCTTTTCTTCTTCAAGCTTAGCTACAGTTTCTGGATTTTCAGGAAGGTGCTTATAAATCCATTCATAAAGTGTTTTTGTTCCTCTATTATGAGAAACTGAAATACCAAAAAGATTTTCATCACTTATTCCAAATTCAAAAAATTCCCATAATCTTTCTAATTCTTTGTCATTATCAATTTTATTTACAACTAATGCAAGCTCTTTTCCTAATCTTTGAAGCTCATAAAATAATTCCTTATCTTTATCATCAGGAATATTTTTCCCATCCACCATAAAAAGTATTATATCAGCCTCTTTTGCAGTTTTTATAGCTTTATTTTTTACATTTGAAAAAATTTCATCATTTGTTTCATCAATTCCACCTGTATCAAGTAATAATGCAGATCTATCTAAAATCTCTATTTGATGTTTTTTAATATCTCTTGTAGTACCAGCAATATCTGAAACTATTGCTATTCTTTTATTTGCAAGTCTGTTAAAAAGTGAAGACTTCCCAACATTTGGTTGCCCTATTAAAGCAACTTTTTTTAAATTATTTTCCATAAATTTTATAATCCTATTTTATAAATTAAAAAAGGTATTAGCTCGTCGCTAATACCTTTTCTTATCTTCTTTTATCTTCTAATAAAGCCCAAATTTACCAGCTACATTTGCTTTATATAGAACTCTCATATTATCGTCTTTATCATAAAAAACTTTAAATTGTGCAGTAGAATTTTTTAAATCTTCTAAAGCTTCTTCAATATCAATTGGTTTATATGATGTTAATCTTTGAGGTATGATTTCATCTTCAAATCTTTCTAATTCTTGTGCGATTTTATCTTGAACTTCAGTTAATTCAAGTTCACTTAATTTTGTAGCTTTATGAGCCGAAATTTTATCATGATGTCTTCTTAAAACTTTAGATACCCTATCTACAGCTATATCAATAGCAGAATATAAGTCTTTATCTCTTTGTTTTACAACAACAGTATCGATATTTGCGATATTTAATGTAAATTCAAATGTAAATGATTTTTTACCTTGTTTTTCATCTGCGCTCACTATAGAAGCCACAGAAATAATATCTAAATTATATTTTTCAAATGCAGAAATAGAACTATTTATATAATCTTTTATTGCATCTGTTAATTTAATGTGTCTTCCAACGATACTTGTATTCATAATCAACTCCTTATATTGTGATTGAATTATTGTAGCATAAAAAAGTTAAATTGGTTCAAAAAATCTTCAATTTATGGTACTTGAATTGATTTCTTAAACTTATTATTAATTGTTACTTAAATTTAAACCATTAAAAATATTAACAGGAGCTGTAAAAACTCTTTTAAAAATATTCATTGGTGCAGAAAAACTATCTTTTAAAAGATTTGTAGAGATTTTCGGATCACCTAAACTTCCATGAATATCAACTAATGTTTCAACTCTTTCTTGATCTCCTAATAATATATAATTTACTAAAGGAATAAATCTTACAAAAGTTGTATAGTCTTTTAGAAATATTAAATTTACTTTAGCATTTATTGTAAAATTATTTAAATCAACAACTCCAAATCCTTCAAAATCTATTCCATTTCCAATAGTATTTAAATTATCAATTCTTAAAATATTTTCGTTTCTGTCATAAGTAAACTCCATATTTCCTTCTTTTAATGTATAAACACCTATGTTTTTAAGCCCTATACTAGCTGCTGGAAGTGCAAAAAGAGGATTAAATGGAAGAGTTACTAATTGTGCAGCAAGTGCAGGAGTTGTTTCAACAAACGCTAAAAGATTACTTAATATTGATAAATTTGAAATTGCACTATCTTTTATCAAAAGCTTTCCATTAAACAAATCATAATTCCCATTTGCATATAAATTAATTGTTCCATCATTTACAACTTGTTTATTCAACAATGTATTTATAAACTCTTCACTCAAATCAGCAGCAAGTATCTCTATATCATTATTCTCATATTCATTGAAAGTAAATTCACTATTTTTATGTTTTAAATATATAAATTTTTCTTTTTCATTTAAATTTACAATATAACTATCTGCTAAAATTTTATAATCTTCATTTATTGTAATATTCGAATTTATTCCATTTAAAAGTAGTTTTTTATAATTTAATTTACTAGCCCCTTTTAAAGTCAAAATAACATCTAAATTTTTTATATCTAACTTCAAAAAATCATTTTTTAATTCTAATTTTAAAGAGTCATCAGTACTAGAAATTTTTGTAATATCATCTTTGATATTTCCAGTTATTTCTAACTCTTTTAAATCTTCACCATCTTTTTTAAGTGGAAAACTAATATTTTCTAAAAGAGCTTCAAAATTTATTTCATCTTTTGTTAGAAAAACTTTTGCATTTTTAAAATCATAAATATCATCTTCTTGTTGTAAAGAGCAATTTTCTAAAGTAATATTTATATTTTTATCAAAACTTTTATTGATATTTTTTGAAAAATTATCGACAATTTTGTAATCTTTTAAATAAACATTATTCTTATCTTTTGTATCTTCTATTTTTATACTATTATCTTTAGAAATAACTCTTATAGAGTCATCTTTGATTGAACCTTCAATATTAAGTTCAGATACTTTATTCTCATTTCTATAAAGAGGTAAGTCCAAACCACCTATAATAGCTTCAAAATCTATATTATTTTCATTAAATACTTTTAAAATCAAATCTCCAGATTTTATAGAAAAATCTTGTAAAAATTTTGAATAGTTATAAATTTTGCTCAAATCTTCAATTATTATAAAAAGTTGATCTTCCATTTTTAGTTTTGTATTTAAACTTTGAATGTTGATATCTAATTTTTTTGAAAAATCCATATTCAAAGGAGTAATTAAATTTTTCACTTCAATTATTTGATTATTTTTATTATCTTTAATCAAAAGCTTACTTATGTTAGCGCTACCTTCAGCCTTTAAAGTTTTAGTATCTATTTTTATATCTGCATTTGCATCTATAATATCTTTAAACAAAAAATTTGCATCTTTAATATAAACTATATCATTTTCAAGTAAGACTTTTGCTTTTTTACTTTTAAACTCAAATGTATCAATTAAGATGTCACTATTTTCTACAATAAATTCACCTTTGGTATTTAAAGATTTTTTCTCATCATATGGGAAACTTAATAGAAGTTTTGCATCTATAATACCACTTTTTTGTAAAATTGGTAAATTTATATCATATGCTTTTAGAATAGCTAAAACATCCTTATCTAACTTTGTTTTTGTTTCGATGTTTACATCAACTACACCATTGATTTCATCTGTTAAATTTTTTAAAGTAACATAAGAATCTTTTAAATTTTTATCCTTAAATTTGGCATCAATTAAATCAAAATGTAATACATTATCTTTAAATTTCACTTTTACATTTTGCGTTATTATCTTATCAACTTTTTTATGGAACATTATTTTTGCATTTTTTATATGAGCTTCACCCTGTAAAGATTTTTCAATAAGTTCATTTTTATTTAAATCATATTCTCCATAGAACCAATCAAATTTAAAGTCTCCAACTACATTATCATACATCCACTGATTTGCTATTTCAGGCAAATCTAAAAACTTTTTTAAAAAATATAAATTTTTAAAATACTCACTTCTTGTAAAAAATTTCAATTTATCTTTTGAAATATCAATATTTGTCTTAGAAATAATACCTTCGTAATGTATATCACCAAAATATTTAATTTCATTTTTAAAATAATCTAATTCAATAAATCCCTCAAATAGAACATTATAATCTTTTAAATAAAGAGATTTAACATTAAATTCTAACTGCTTAGAAGCTCTATTTAAAGTAGAAACTATATTTACAAACTTATTATCTAAATATAAATCATCATTATCTATGAAAATAGAAAATTCATTTCCATCTATTTTTAGGTTTTTTATGTCTACTTCTTGAAAAAAATTCATTATGCTAGGAAGTAATTCTATATTCTTTTTTAAGTCTTCAATTGATGATTTAACTTCACTCTTTTTTGATGTAAACTCAATTTTATCAACTTTAACAATGAGTTTTTTATCCAATTTTATATAGAATTGCGACACAAAAAGATTAGAGAAGGAAAAAGAGTTTATTTTGATACCTGAAAATAGAATAGAAAATAATAATATTATAAACAAAAACAAAAAGGGAAGTAGAGCTTTTATAGCTTTTAGCATTATTGAAAGTATCCTTATTTTTTCTATTGTTCTTTTATACTATTTGACTCTACCAATGACATCATCAAAAATCCTTTTTATTCCAAAAGGTAGTACTAATAATATCATAAATTACTTAAATAAAAGTGGTTATGAAATGAATATATTAGATGAAGTAGTAATAAAAGCAACAGGCTTTATACAAAGTGGTTGGATTGATATTGGAGAGACTAATCTTACGAAAATGGATTTTATTATTAGATTAGTAAACTCAAAAGCTGCAATGAAAAACATTACTTTAGTTCCTGGTGAAACGTATTATGTTTTTTTAAAAAAACTTGCAAAAGAGTTTGAGTTAAATGAAGAGAAATTATATAAAGTTTATAGTGAATTTGCATATAAACTAGATGGTAATATTCTTGCAGATACTTATTCCCTACCTATTGGAATGAATGAAGATTATATTATTTTGTATTTACTATCTCAAACAGATAAAAAATATGAAGAATTCTCAACTAAAATATTTGGTTCATATGACAAAAAGAAGTGGTATAACTACATAACATTAGCATCTATTATTCAAAAAGAAGCTGCAACAATAAATGAAATGCCAATAGTTGCTAGTGTAATTCATAATAGACTTAAAAAAAATATGGCTCTTCAAATGGATGGAACTTTAAACTATGGTAAATATTCAAATACTGTAATTACTGCTGATAGAATAAGAAATGATGAAAGTTCATATAATACTTATAAATATAAAGGGTTACCAAAAGATCCTATTTGTGCTGTTAGTTTAGATTCTATTAAAGCTGGAATATTTCCTGTAAAAAGTGATTACTTATATTTTGTAAGAGATAACAAAACAGGTCTTCATAAATTCTCAAATTCTTATGAAACACATCAAGCAAATATAAATTCAAATGTTGGCGTAGAAAAAACTTATACAAAAGTAAAAGAAGAAGAGACTCAAATTGATACTCAAGCTGAAGATATAATGAAAACTGATATTACAAAACAAAAAGCTTCTTCAATCAAAGACCTATTTAATAGCATAAATTAAGATGTGAATATTTGAAACAATCAAATATTCGCTCTGCTTAAATTACACAATTTCAATCCTTTTAAATAAAATTAAAGCTAAAATCCACGCATATCAAAATTTAACATTTAGGATAAAACATGGCACAAATTATTTACACAAAAGTTGATGAGGCTCCAGCCTTAGCTACATACTCTTTTTTACCAATTATTGAAGCTTTCACAAAAAGCTCTGGTATAAAAATGGTACAAAAAGATATTTCACTAGCTGGAAGAATTATTGCAGCTTTCCCTGAAAACCTAACACCTGAACAAAAAATTGGTGACGCTTTAGCTGAATTAGGTGCATTAACTCAAGATCCAAATGCAAATATTATTAAATTACCAAATATTTCAGCTTCAATTCCTCAATTAAAAGCAGCTATTGCTGAATTACAAGCAAAAGGGTATAAAGTTCCAAATTATGATGAAAGTGATGAAACAATTACTAGATATTCAAAAATTTTAGGAAGTGCAGTTAATCCTGTATTAAGAGAAGGAAATTCTGATAGAAGAGCTCCAGGAGCTGTTAAAAACTATGCTAAAAATAATCCACATAAAATGGGTGTTTGGACAAAAGATTCAAAAACTGATGTAGCTCATATGAATGCTGATGATTTCTATGGTACAGAAGTTTCAACTACTTTAGATAAAGCAGATGATTTCAAACTTTCATTGTTAGGGAAAAATGGAAAAGAAACTCTTCTAAAAGGATCTTTAACACTACTTGCAGGTGTAGTTATAGATGCAACAAAAATGTCTGCAAAAGCTTTACAAGAATTCTATCAAAAAGGAATTGATGAAGCTAAAAAAAGAGATGTATTATTATCACTTCACTTAAAAGCAACTATGATGAAAGTTTCTGATCCAATTATGTTTGGATTTGCTGTAAAAGTATACTTCAAAGATTTAATTGCTAAACATGGTAAATTATTTGATGAAATGGGTGTTAATTTCAATAATGGTTTAGGTGATTTATATTCTAAATTAGAAAACATTGATAGTGCTAAAAAAGCTGAAATTTTAGCTGATATCGATGCAATTTATGCTGCACAACCAAGACTTGCAATGGTAAACTCTGCAAAAGGTATTACAAATTTACATGTACCATCTGATGTTATTATTGATGCATCTATGCCTGCTATGATTAGAGGTGGTGGAAAAATGTGGAATAAAGATGATAAAGAAGAAGATACTTTAGCTATGATTCCTGATAGATGTTATGCAACAACATACCAAGTTGTAATTGAAGATTGTAAAAAACATGGTGCATTAGATCCAAAAACTATGGGTTCAGTTCCAAATGTTGGATTAATGGCACAAAAAGCAGAAGAGTACGGTTCACATGACAAAACTTTCCAAGCAAAAGCTGATGGAAAAATTGTTGTAACAAACAAAGCTGGAGAAACTGTATTTAGCTTTGATGTTGATAATGGTGATATTTTTAGAATGTGTCAAACTAAGGATGAGCCAATCAAAGACTGGGTAAAACTTGCAGTAAATAGAGCAAGATTATCAAATACTCCAGCAGTATTCTGGTTAGATAAAAATAGAGGTCACGATGCTCAAATGATAGCTAAAGTTGAAAAATATTTAAAAGACCATGATACAAATGGATTAGAAATTTCTATTATGTCTCCAGATGATGCTATTCAATACTCTTTAGATAGAATGAGAAAAGGTCTTGATACTATTTCAGTAACTGGAAATGTATTTAGAGATTATAATACTGACTTATTCCCAATCTTAGAACTTGGAACATCTGCAAAAATGTTATCTATTGTTCCATTAATGCAAGGTGGAGGATTATTTGAAACTGGTGCGGGAGGAAGTGCTCCTAAACACGTTCAACAATTCCAAGAAGAAGGTTACTTAAGATGGGATTCATTAGGTGAGTTCATGGCTCTTGCTGCTTCGTTAGAGCACTTAGCAAATACTCAAGGAAATAAAAAAGCTCAAGTTTTAGCTGATACTTTAGATAGAGCAACTGGAACTTTCTTAATTAATGATAAATCACCAGCTAGAAAAGTTGGACAAATTGATAATAGAGGAAGCCACTTCTACTTAGCAATGTATTGGGCAAATGAATTAGCAAAACAAAATGATGATGCTGATTTAAAAGCAGAGTTCACTCCAATTGCAAATGCAATGAATGAAAATGAAGCGCAAATTGTAAAAGAACTTACAGAGTGCCAAGGTAAAGCTGTTGATATGGGTGGATACTATTTACCAGATGATGCAAAAACATCTGCTGCTATGAGACCATCTGCAACATTAAATAAAATTCTTGCATAATTTAAAAAGAGAAGATTTTTCTTCTCTTTTTTACTAAAATAACTAAAAAATCAGATCTATCTCTTCTAAACAATTAACTAAATAGTGATATAATCTTTCAATTTTAAACTAAGGTAATAATTTTGAATGATATAACAATTGGAATAATAGGAGTTGGGAATGTTGGCTCAACTTTGGCTTTTAATCTAGCAATTAGTGGTCTTTGTAATACAATTTTATTAAAAGATATTAGAGAAGATTTTACAAAAGCAATGGCTTTAGATATTTCTCAAGCAGCTAAAGCATCAAATAATAATACAAAAGTAAAAGCTTGTTTTTCTAAAGATGAATTTAAAAATTGTAAAATAATAATAATTACAGCAGGAATTGCAAGAAAACCAAATATGAGTAGAGAAGATTTACTTTTAACAAATACAAAAATTGTTAAAAATATTTTTGATGAAGTACAAGAACAAAATAAAGATGCAATTTTTATAATAGTTTCAAATCCTTTAGATACTATGGTATACGCTGCATTAGAGAAATCTAAATTATCAAGAAATAGAGTTTTTGGAATGGCTGGTGCTCTTGATACTTCAAGATTTAAGCACTATATTGAAGAAAAACTTACAATTAACTATAAAAATATAGATGCTTTAGTAATAGGAAGTCACTCAAATAAAATGGTTCCATTAATTAATCATGTAAAAATAGATGATAAACTGCTAATAGATATTTTAAATAAAGAGGATATCAATTATATTTTAGAAAATACTCAAAATGGTGGTGCAAAGATTGTTGAGCTTTTAAAAACTGGGTCAGCATATTTTGCCCCAGCACACTGTTGTTTTTTAATGTGTAAAGCTATTATAACTGATAGTAAAGATGTTTTTTCATGTTCAGTTAAACTTCTTGGAGAGTATAATTATAATGATTTACCTCTTGGTGTTCCTTGTATTCTAGGAAAAAATGGTATTGAAGAAGTTTTAGAACTAGAATTAAGCAAAGAAGAGCTAGATGAACTAAAAAATTCTATGTCGGTTATTGAAAATAGTATAAATCTTTTAAAAGGAGTGAAAAATGAAACAAACATTTGAAGTTTATAATGTTAAATGTGGTGGTTGTGCTAACACTTTAATCAAATCTCTAAAAGATGAATTTGGAGAAGTTGTTGTAGATTTAGAAGTAAATCCAAAAAAAATAACTTTAGATATAGAAGAAAACCAACTTGAATCATTAAAATTAAAACTAAGAAGTTTAGGCTATCCATTAACGACAGATGAGTTAAGTGGTTTTGAAAAAGCAACAACAACAGCAAAGAGTTTTGTATCTTGTGCTATTGGAAAAATTGATGTTGCTATAAATAAATAATATTTGATTAGAATCAAGTTATATTAATTTTATTTATACTAGAATTAATCAATTTATTTCAAGAGGAGAAAAAATTATGAAAAAGATTATAATTGCAACTACAGTTTTAGCAGCATCGTTTGCTTTTGCTAATCCATATGCAAAATGTGTAGCATGTCATGGTGCTAATGGGGAGAAAGTAGCTTTAGGAAAATCTAAAATTATTAAAGATATGACAAAAGCTGATTTTGTTGCTGCACTTAAAGGTTACAAAGATGGAACTTACGGTGGACCACAAAAAGCATTAATGGTAGGTCAAGTAAAAGATATGGATGAAGCAACTATGAATGCTATTGCGGATCTTATTATTAAATAATTTCATAATTAAATAGCTAAGATTATCTCTTAGCTATTTTAAAACTTCACTTTTTTTATTTCATCTATTATTTTCATCAGCTCTTTTTTTTCATCTAAAAGTTTTTTGATTAAGATATCTTTTTCATCAACAACATTTGAGATATTTTTTTGTTCTAAAATTTTTCCAAAATGAAAAATAAAAAGTCCTCTACTTTTATCGTACTCTAAATTGTCTATTTCAATAGTTATTTGTGGTTTATCATTACCTAAACCATTTGTTAAAATAATTTTCTCAATTTTATAAATATCGTATAAAATTTTATTATCCTCAAATTTAGGTTCTAATAACTCTTTTTTCCAATAACTAGATGCTTCTTTTTCTAAAAAACTAACATTTTTTGATAATATTGCTTCAAATATATCTCTGGAAATTGATAGTTTCAAAAGTTTTTTCATTTTAAGTTAGCTAAAAACTCATCAAGATTTTTATTTAACTCATCTATATTAATTCCTTCTTGTAAAGCTCCTCTTTTAACACTTCCTTGATAAATCTTTACTATTTTATTATTCTCTAAAACTTTATAAATAATATACATATTTTGAGAATCATCATTTAATTGAAAAAATCTTCTAAATTGGGCATTAGAATCATTTATTAATGGTATTTTTGATTCTTTATACATTTTTTCTAACTCATCATCAACTGCAATATTTTTTATAAGCCAAGGTGTATTTGAAATATTTGCTATTAAAACTATATTTTTATCTACTTTTTTATAAAGTTCTTTAAAAACAGCCAAAGAATCATGATTTAATAAAACAATATAACTATCTTTTTTAAATAGTTCCTCTTTTTTAACATCTTTTCCAATAATTTCAAAATATTTTGGAAGGTTTTCAACTACTTTTTCAACCTTCTCTATTTTTTCAATTTTTTCGCTAGGAATAGTAAGATAAACTAAAAATCCAAATCCAATAATTCCTAATAAAACTACTTTAAAAATATTTTTCAATTTTTACCTTTATTATTTAATTTTTTTGCCCACCTAGAAAAAAGTCTAAAATTCTCTATTTCTTCTGGTAATTTCTCATTTTTTACGACTAAATTAGTAAGAAGATTAGCTAAATATGGCCCTAAAACAAAACCTCTTCCTCCTACTCCATTTAAAGTATATAAATTTGGAATTATCTCTAAATTTTCATTTTTTATATGTGTTCCATTTTTTATATGAGGATATTTTAAAAAACTATTTTTACTATCAACTAAGCTACCAACCATTGGAAAATAATCAATACTTGAAGCTCTCGCACCAATTTTTATATCGACAACTTCAACATTCTCAATTTTCTTTATATCTTTAGCTTTATTTAATAATTTTTCTATATCTTCATTTATTATTTTTATAGTTTTTTCGTCATGAACTAAATTATTTATATTTTTAAGATTTAAATTATATGAAGTATCACTCATATCAGATGTAAATCTATTATGAGTTGCACCTATTGATATTTTTTGCTTTCCATTGATTTCAATACTTTGAGACAAAGAACACTCTTTATGATAATTGCAATCAATTTTAGAAGAACTCAAAACATCTATTTTTTGTCCCCAAACAGCTCTTATATCAAAATAGTCTTCTTCTATTAATTCAATATTTGACCCCGTACACAAAAATAATTTTGAAGCAAAATAATCTTCATTAATTTGCCAATTTTCTTTTAGTTGTTTGATAGACTTAACTTCATAATCAAAAACTTTTTCTATATCATTTGTCAAAGCTTTACAAATTTCATATGGTTTTATAGTACTTCCTATTGGAAAAAAGTAACCATCATCTTTTTTTTCAAACTCAAAATCCATAAATGGTATATAACTTTGAAATTTTTCTTCATCAGTAATATTTTTAGGAATTCTTACTGTTCCACAATCATTTAAAAAATTAGGAAAGTTATTTCTATAAAAGTTCATTGAAAAATTTAGAGCATTTGAAACCAAAGTTTTAAATTTATTATCAATACCCAATAAAGGAGATAAAAATGCTCCAGCAGCTCCACTAGCTCCATAAGCTACATCAGAATTTTTATCTATTAAAAGAATATTTTTTGAGTATAAACTCAAAAAATAAGCAAGAGAGCAACCCGAAATACCGGCACCAATTATTATAAAATCATATTTTTTCATATCAATAGTATAGTATATTATTATTAAATAAAAGTTTTTCTTAAAACAATATAGGTAAAATATTGCTCATATTTTAAATAAGGCTTATGAATGAAAATTTTAGTTACCGATGATTCGAAAATGGCAAGAAAAATGGTTTTAAAAACTTTAGAAGATACTTTAAATTTTGAGTATGAAGTTTTTGAAGCTACAAATGGCCAAGAAGCGGTTGATTTATACAAAACTCATAAACCAAATTTAGTTTTAATGGATTTAACAATGCCGGTAATGGATGGTTTTGAAGCTTTAAAGCGTATAAAAGAGTTAGAAAGTGATGCTAATGTTGTTGTAATTTCGGCTGATATTCAAAAACAAGCTATTGATAAAGCATTAAAATTAGGGGCTTTTAATTTTATAAAAAAACCTATTGATTCTTTAAAAATGAAACAAATTTTAAATAAAATAATTTCATAAAGAGTAAATGATGGATCAAAATATTACATTAACTGAAGATGAAAAAGATTGTTTACAAGAACTCATGAATGTTGCATATGGAAGTGCAACTGCGGCAATTACTGAAATTTTAGATGCTTTTGCAAAGCTTAGTATTCCTAAAATACAAATAATAAATACACAAAATTTGAAATCTTATTTATCAAAAGAATTAAATCTAAATGAAGAACATTTAGTAGCTCTACAACAAATAAATGGTGTACTTAGTGGTGAAAATATGTTTGTTATAGATAAAAAATCTGCAAAAAACATGGCATATAAATTTGGCTTAAGTGAAGAAGAGATAAACGAGGAAGAAATTTGTGATATAACACTAGAAATTACAAATATTTTATCATCTTCAACTATTAGTAAATTAGCTGAAGATATTGAAACTTGTGTATCTTTTTCTGCTCCAACAATAAGAATTATAAACTCAATAGATGAATTAAATAATATTTTTATAAGTCAATATGAAAAAGTTATAATCATTTCTACAAAGCTAGAGTTTATAGATTTAAATATAGATGGTGAACTATTTATTTTAACTACGGATAATTCTATTCTTTATATAAAAGAGAAATTAAATAAAATTTTGGATGAACTTTGAATAATATATCATTAAGTAAGTTTGATGCAATTTGTAGCACTGTTGATAATGGAATTATACTTTTAAATAAAAATCTTGAAGTTGAATTTTGGAATAAATGGCTTGAAATTAGAACAAATATTAGCTCTTCAGAAATTGTAGGAAAAAAGCTAACAGATTTTTATTCAAATATAGATGAAAAAAGATTAAGTAGAAAAATAATAACTGCTTTAAAACTCAATTCTCCAACATTTTATACACCTCAAACAAATAATTTTTTATTAAATATAGAGCTGTCAAAAATTGCTGATAAAGTTTTTGATAATATGAGACAAAGTATAACAATTACTCCTTTAGATGTAAAAAGTGGTTTAGTAATTTTATATATTTATGATGTAACAATGTTATGTGAGATAAATCATAAATTACAAAATGCAAAAGATCAATTATTAGAAAGAAATGAGGAAATGAGCCTTATTTTTGATACTACAATGGAAGCTATAATTCTTTTTAAAGATCAAAAAGTAATCAATTGTAATAAAATTACTCTTGATTTGTTCAAAAAACAAAATAAAGATGAGTTAATTGGTAAAAATTTCAATGAAATCATAAGTGATAAAAAAATTCTACAAACTAACAACAATTCACCTATTGAAACAATAATTTATAGAGAAGATCAAAGTAAATTTGAAGCAATAGTAAATGTAAAAGATGCTTTCATAAATAATCAAATTTTTAAAATACTTACAATAGTTGATATAGAAGAGTTAAAAAGGAAAGAGTACTTATTAGCAGAACAATCAAAATTGGCTGCTATGGGAGAAATGATAGGAAATATTGCACATCAATGGAGACAACCTCTAAATATTATCTCTATTACAGCTTCGAACTTAAAATTAAAAAAAGATTTAAATGAATTAAATTATGAAAATTTAGATGACAGTTTAAAATTGATTTTAAAAACAACAGAGCACCTATCAAATACTATCGATACTTTCAATGATTTTTTTAAACATACAAAAGAGAGAAGTTTATTTAATTTAAAAGAAAATATAGAAAACAACCTATTACTTATTAATACTTTCTTTAAAGAGTTTAATATTGAAATTTTATTAGATTTAGAGGATGATATTTACATTTTTGGTGTCGCAAATGAATTTTCTCAAGCTTTTATTAATATATTAAACAATGCAAAAGATGCTCTTGTCCAAAATATTGATGATGATGAACTAAGACTTATAAAAATAAAAACTAAAAAAAATAATGAAAATATTGAAATAATAATTAAAGATAATGCACTTGGAATAGAGAAAAGTATATTAAATAAAATATTTGAACCATATTTTACTACAAAACATCAGTATCAAGGTACAGGATTAGGCCTTTATATGACTAGACAAATAATAACAACTAGTATGAAAGGTGAAATACACGCAGAAAATTCTTACTTTAAACATAATACTATTCAATATTTTGGTGCGAAATTTATAATAAGTCTTCCTACAAACCTTGATTGACTTTGACTCAAGGTTTGTGATATAATTCTACTTTATAATTTAAAATTTTTAATAAAATAGGATTTAATAATGGCAAAAAGTTTATATGAAACACTAGAAGTTAGCGAAAATGCTACACCTGAAGAAATTAAAAAAGCTTATAGAAAACTAGCAAGAAAATATCATCCAGATGTTAACAAAGACCCAAAAGCTGAGGAAAAATTTAAAGAAATAAATGCAGCATATGAGGTTTTAAGTGATGCAACTAAAAAACAACAATATGATCAATATGGTGACTCTATGTTTGGTGGTCAAAATTTTAGTGATTTTGCAAGAAGCCAGGGTGGTGGAGTTGATTTAGACGAAATCTTAAGACAAATGTTTGGTGGAGGAGCCGCTGGATTTGGTGGAGGCTTTGGTCGAGGAGGTTTTAGTGGAGGATTTGGTTTTGATGCACCAGATTTAGATACAAATGCTCAAGTAACAATTCCTTTTGATGTTGCTATTTTAGGTGGGAAACAAAATATATCATTACAAAATGACTCTTTTGATATTAAAATTCCTGAAGGAATAGAAGATGGCCAAAAAATAAGAGCAAAAGGTAAGGGAAAATCTTATCAAGGTCAAAGAGGTGATTTAATTTTAAAAATTAATATTGCTCCTAGTAATGAGTATAAAAGAGATGGAGATACCCTTATTAAACAATTTGATTTACCTTTAAAAACTGCTTTATTTGGTGGAAAAGTGGAAATAAAAACTATTCACAAAAATATCACTCTTAAAGTTCCACAAAATACAAAACAAAACCAAAAATTTAGAGCAAAAGAGTTAGGGGTTTTAAATAGAAAAACAAAAGTTAGAGGTGATTTATATTTAGAAGCAAATATAATTCTTCCAAAACTTGAGGATTTAAGTTCTGAACTGGTATCTTTACTAGAAAAAGAGCTAAAAGACAATTAGGAGTTAAGAAATGGAGAAAAATAGCTATATTGAACCTGTATTTTTAATATCAGCAGTTGCTGAAATACTAGATATTCATCCACAAACTCTAAGACAATATGAAAGAGAAGGCTTAATAAAGCCTTCTAGAACAAATGGGAAAATAAGACTATATTCACAAAAAGATATAAATCATATAAAATACGTATTAACTCTAACTCGTGAGTTAGGAGTAAATTTGGCTGGTGTTGATATTATTTTACAATTAAATCAAAAAATTGAGGAGTTAGAAAATGATTTACTTAACTTTAGAAATAAAACACAAAATAGAAAGAATTTGTCTGTAGTTCCTGATAAAAAAGCTTTAGTTATCCAAAAAACCTCTTTTGAAATGATAGTTTTAGATAAAAAAACAAAATAAGATGAACTGATTATAACAGTACATCTTATAATAATCTAATTTCTAAATTCAATTTTTAATAAATCTTTTCTTATTAAATCTTCATTTATAAATTTAGTCTGTGTTATATTTCCAATATTAGATTCTGTTTGTAAGAATTTTTGTATATAAAAAATATTATTATATCCTATACAAAATACCACTTCTATAATATTATTAATATCTTTTTCATCTAATAAATCTCTATTCACTGTAGTTCTTAATTCAAAAGGAAATTTTATATTAATCAAGTATTTTAAAGTATTTAAAAATGTATCATAAGAGTTTTTAGAAGTTACTATTTTGAATTTATCTCTTGTAGCTTTGAAATCTAAAGATATAAAATCTATTAATTTTTCATCTATTAACTCTTTTATTCTTTTTAAATTTAAACCATTTGTATCTAATTTTACTTTAAATTTCATTTTTTTTAATTCTCTACAAAATGGTCTTAAATCATGCATAGTAGCCTCTCCACCAGATAATACAACTGCTGTTAATAAATCTTTCCTATATTTTAAAAAATCTAAGATATCAAGATAGCTATATTCCCCATGTTCACTAAAAACTATATTATCATTATAACAATATTTGCATTTTAGATTACATGAAATATGCCAGACTACACATGAAATTTCTCCTGGGATAATCTGTCATATTAAATTTTGTATAATCATAAATAATTTTTTGACTCAACAAATTTAACTCTTTCTCTATGTTCACCTTTTTTTCCTATATTAAAACTCTCAACTGGTCTATGATAACCCATAACCCTAGTATATACTATACATTTAGTTCTTTTTGTCATATTTTTCTCAAGCAATTTTGTTTTTTCCATCTTTCAACTCCTTTTCTAAAATTTCATCATCACATTTAGGGCAATACTCATGCTCACCAACTAAATACCCATGTATTGGGCAAACACTAAACAATGGAGTAATAGTTATATAAGGTAATCTAAAATTCGTTATTACATTTTTAACAAGTTTTTTACAAGCTTCTACACTTGAAATTTTTTCTTTCATATATAAATGTAAAACTGTTCCCCCTGTATATTTACATTGTAAATCATCTTGCAAACTTAGTGCTTCAAAAGGATCATCGGTATAATCAACAGGTAATTGAGAAGAATTCGTATAATAAATATTTTTATTCATTCCTGCTTGAATAATATCTGAGTATCTTTTTATATCTTCTTTTGCAAATCTGTATGTTGTTCCTTCAGCAGGAGTTGCTTCAAGATTATATAAATTTCCAGTTTTTTCTTGATATTCCACCATTTTGGCTCTCATAAAATCCAATAACTTCAAACTAAACTCTATACCTTTTTTAGTTGATAAATCTACATCTTTTTCAAAAAAGTTTTTAAGCATTTCATTCATACCATTTACACCAATAGTTGAAAAATGGTTATTAAAATGAGGTAAATATCTTTTTGTATAAGGATAAAGATCCCTATCATACATCTCTTGTATAAAAACTCTTTTTCTTTCTAAACTATCTTTGGCCAAATCCATAAGCTCTTCAACTCTATTGAAAAGAGTTTCTACATCACCTTTATATAAGTATCCCAATCTTGCCATATTTAATGTAACAACGCCTATACTTCCAGTCATTTCAGCACTTCCAAAAAGTCCTCCACCACGTTTTAATAATTCTCTTAAATCTAATTGTAATCTACAACACATACTTCTTACATGTCCTGGTTTATAAGCCTCTTCATTTTCAATTAAATTTCCAAATTCATCTTTTTTATATTGACTACCTATAAAGTTTTGAAAATAACTACTACCTATTTTTGAAGTATTTTCAAACAATATATCTGTATTTTCACCATTCCAGTCAAAATCTTCAGTTATATTTACTGTTGGAATAGGAAATGTAAAAGGTTGTCCTGTTTTATCACCTTCTGTCATAATCTCATAATATGCTTTATTTATCAAATTCATTTCATTTTGAAAACATTTGTAAGTCATTTCAACAAAACTATTTACACCCCTACTTTTAGCCACAGCTAAAAGTTCTTCATCATTTAAATCATAAAAAAGATGCTTTTGATTTTTTGTAGGTATTTGATCTTTTAAATCTTCAGGAACTGTCCAATCTATTGTAATATTCGTAAAAGGGCTTTGTCCCCAACGTGCAGGAACATTTAAATTATATACAAAGCTCCTTATTGCTTTTTTTATCTCTTTATACTCTAGTTTATCTTTAAAAACATAAGGTGCTAAGTAAGTATCAAAAGAGCTAAAAGCTTGGGCTCCTGCCCACTCACTTTGAAGTATTCCTAAAAAATTTGCCATCTGTCCTAAAGCTTCTCTAAAATGACTTGGAGCCTTACTTTCAACTCTTCCTCTTACTTCATTAAATCCTTCATCCAAAAGAACTCTTAAACTCCAACCTGCACAATAAGCACTTAAACAATCTAAATCATGAATATGAATATCTGCATTTCTGTGAGCATAACCTTGTTCTTTTGTATAAATTTTATCTAACCAATAATTTGCTATTAATTTTCCAGCACTATTGTTTATAAGACCTGCATGGGAATACCCTGTATTTGAATTTGCTTTTATTCTCCAATCTTCACCATTTATATACTCTTCAATAGTCTGAGTTGAATTTACATAAGTTGTATCATCACTAAGACCTAATATCTGTTCTCTTTGAATTTTATGAAGATGTCTGTAAAGCATAAAACTTTTCATAACTTCAAAATATCCACCTTTAAACAACTCTTTTTCAATACAATCTTGGATATCCTCAACTGCTTTTATTTTTTCTGTTAAAGTGGAAGATTTTAATTCAAACAAAACTGAAAAAAATATAGAATTATCATATTTAACATTTACACTTTTAAAAGCTTTTCTTATGGCATCTTCTATTTTAAAAGCTTCAAAATTTTCTTTTTTTCCATCTCTTTTTAAAATCTCTATCTGCATTTTTTATCCTTTTTAATACCTCCGCATTCTAAAGGATATCTTCTTAATGAAAAATAACCCAGATTGTCACTAAAGTGTCATTTTATAGCTATTTAAAAGAATACTCAACTGTTTATAAAGATAAATTAACTAAAATGTTCCCTTTAATCCATATAAGGAAAATATTATGAGACACTTCTTAAGTTTAGTAGACTTCTCAAAAGAGGAGATTTTAGATATTTTAGCTCTTGCAAAAAAAATAAAAAATGATGCAAAAGCAGGAAAACATGAAGATTACATGCATAAAAAAATACTTGGAATGATTTTTGAAAAAAGTTCAACTAGAACTAGAGTATCTTTTGAAGCTGGTATATATGAACTTGGTGGTGTTGGTCTATTTTTATCATCAAATGATATTCAATTAGGTCGAGGTGAACCTATGAAAGATACTGCTAGAGTAATTTCAAGAATGGTTGATATGGTGATGATTAGAACGTATGAACAAGAAAAACTTGAAGAGTTTGCAAAGTATTCAAAAGTTCCAGTAATAAATGGACTTACAGACAAATATCACCCTGTTCAACTAATGGCAGATTATCTTACTATTATGGAAGAAGGTTTAGATAAAGACTTAATTGTTGCATATATTGGAGATGGAAATAACATGGCACACTCATGGCTAAATCTTGCAGCAAAATTAGGATTTGAACTAAGAATAGCAACTCCAAAAGCTTATCAAGTAAACAAAGAAATTTTAGAAAAAGCTTTAGAAGATGCAAAAGTAAGTGGAGCAAAAATAGTAGTTGGATTTGATCCCAAAGAAGCTGTAAAAGATGCTACTGTTGTTACAACTGACACATGGATATCAATGGGTCAAGAAGCTGAAAAAAATATGAGAATTAAAGAGTTCAGAGGATTTATGGTTGATGAAGATCTTATGAAGTTAGCAAATAAAAAAGCTATTTTCTTACATTGTTTACCAGCATATAGAGATTATGAAGTTAGCGAAGCTGTTTTAGAAGGACCACAAAGTAGAATTTTTGACGAGGCTGAAAATAGACTTCACGCTCAAAAAGGTATTATGGTTTGGTTAGATAAAAGAAGAGATAGCTAATGATAGATTTTGCTAAATTTGTAAAATATTCAAAACCAGGACCTAGATATACTTCATATCCTACGGCTCCTGAGTTCACAGAAAGTTTTACACAAGAAGATTTAAAAAACTATTTTAAGAATCAAGATAAAAATAGAAATTTATCATTATATTTTCATCTTCCTTTTTGTAGAAGTGCATGTTATTTTTGTGGTTGTAATACAATCTTTACTTCAAAAGAAGATAAAAAAATAAGATATATAAGCTACATAAAAAAAGAGCTAGATATTTTAAAAAATCACTTAGATACATCTAGAGTTGTTAGTCAAATGCATTTTGGTGGAGGAACACCAACATTTTTCTCTCCTAGTCAACTAGAAGAATTAATAAGTAAAATAAAAGAAGTTTTTCCTAATTTTAGTGATGATGCTGAAATTTCTTGTGAAGTTGATCCTAGATATTTTACAAAAGAGCACATGGATGTCTTAAAAGCTGGAGGAGTTAATAGATTAAGTTTTGGAGTACAAGATTTAAATGAAACTGTTCAAAAAACAATTCATAGAATTCAGCCGTTTGAATTAACTCAAAATGTTATTAAAATAGCAAGAGACGCAGGAATAAAATCAATAAATACAGATTTAATTTATGGTCTTCCCCATCAAACAAAAGAGAGCTTTAAAAATACTTTAGAAAAAATGCTAACTTTAAGTCCTGATAGATTTGCAGTATTTAATTATGCTCATGTTCCATGGCTTATGAAAACTATGAGAAAATTTGATGAATCAACTTTTCCAAAACCTGAAGTTAAACTTGAAATGTTAAAAGGGACAATTGATTTCTTTACTTCAAATGGATACAAAATGGTGGGAATGGACCACTTTGCAAAACCAGAAGATGAACTATTTAAAGCAATTGAAAAAGGTGAATTACATAGAAATTTCCAAGGATATACTACTAAAGGTGGTGCAGATTTAATCGGTATTGGTGTTACTTCTATTGGAAATGGTGTAAATTATTATGCACAAAATTATAAAGATTTAGAACAATGGGAAAATGCTATTGATAATGGTGATTTACCTGTATTTAAAGGTTATAAACTGAGCGATGATGATATTTTAAGACAATATGTAATCATGGAGCTTATGAGTAATTTTTCTTTAAATATCAAAAAAGTTGAAAATGAGTTCAAAATAAACTTTAAAAAGTATTTTAATGATGCTATAGATGCTTTAAAAGAGTTTGAAACTGCTAATTTAATATCTATTAGTGATGAAAAAATAGAAGTTTCTCAAACTGGAACTATGCTTATTAGAAATATATGTATGCCATTTGATGCTTATTTAAATCAAATTCCTGAAGAGAAAAGAAGATTTTCTAAAACTATTTAAAAACTAGAATTTCTAGTTTTTAAATGAATCTATATAAAATTCTAAATCTTTAAAATCCAAACTGCTGCTAAATTTTATATCTAAATCCATTAAATAAATATTTTTTAATCCAAAATTCTCTAATTTTACAAAATCTTTTTGTGTTGTAACAATAGAGAAATCTTTATATTTTCCCAAAATTTCATCTATTTCAGCTTTTGTAAAATTATGATGATCTTCAAAAGCCAATAATTCTATATTTTTTGGTAAAAATTCAAGAAGTCTTTTCGGTTTTGAAATAGCTGTTAGAAGTAAACTCTTTTTTGAAAGTTCTACTTCAATACCATCTTTCTTGATTGTTACAACTCTTTTGAAATCTCTATCCTCTTTTAATTCTAAATTAGCTTTACTATAAAAGCCTTTAGGTTCTCTGTAAGCTCCACTAGGTAAACAAAAAATATTTGTAGGTTCTTTTTTTGCTCTCAATAAAATATCAAATTTTTCTATATGATATTTTGAAAATGCATCATCCAAAAAAACTATTTTACAACCTAATTCTTTTGCTTTTATAATTGCATTTTCTCTATTTTCACTTACAATTATTGTTGCATTTTGAAGGCTTTTTGCTAAAACCATTGCTTCATCACCGCTTTGATTTACATCTACTTTTATATCACCATTTAAACTTACAATAACTAAGCCTTTTGATGCTCTACCATAACCTCTTAAAATAACGCAAACATCTTTATACTTACTTGCTAATTTAATAGTTATAGGAGTTTTTCCACTTCCACCGACAGTTAAATTACCAACAGAAATAACAGGAATTTTATAATCTATTTTTTTTGCTAAACTTCTTTTTAATAAAACCACACATACATAAACAAAAGTTAAAGGTAAAAGTAAAAATGAGACAATTTTTTGAAAAGAATTTGGATAGAAAAGATAATCTTCTATCCAAAGAATAAATCTTTGTTTCAAATCATACCCACTCTTTAGCCACTTCTATTACTTGGTCACAAATATAATTTACATCTTCATCTAAAAGACCTGCATAAATAGGTAAAGACAAAATTTGCTGATAATTATTTAATGCATTTGGGAAAGCAGTAATTTTTATAGAATACTTACTTTTATAATATGATAAAAGATGTAATGGAATATAATTTAAAGCTGTTGCAACACCTCTTTCTTTTAAGGCTCTTGCAAAAGCATCTCTATTTCTTGATATTTTTATAATATACTGAGTATAAATGTGCCCTTCTTTAAATGGTAAAACAGTAATATGTTTAACTCCACTCAATCTTTGCTCATAAATTTTTGCTATCTCTTGTCTTCTTTTTATAAAGCCATCAGTTTTTTTAAGCTGTGCTATTGCATAAGCCGCATCAAGCTCTGATAAATCAAACTTATGTCCAATATCATCAACATCATAAACATAATCAAGATTTCCATAATTATCATATGCTGTAGTAATTGCATGTGTTCTTAAAAGTTTTGCTCTTTTTGCTAACTCTTCATTATTTGTTACTAATACTCCTGAACGACTTATTGCATATTTTGATGGAGAAGGATTTGTTGAAAATATTGTCATATCAGCTTTTAAATTACCTACTTTTTGTCCTTTATATTTAGTTCCTAAAGCTGCTCTACAATCTTCAATTATTAAAATATTATATTTTTTTGCTATCTCATAAATTTTATCTAGGTTTGGAGCCAATCCACCAATAAAAGTAATAATAGCTGCTCTTAATTTTTTTGATTTATTTGCAATAATCGCCTCTTCAAACTTTTCTATATCTAAATTCATATCTTCTAAATTTATATCTACAAAAATAGGTTCAGCATCAAAATGTCTTACAGTTTCAGGTAAATTTACGAAAGAATTTACAGACATTAAAATTTTATCACCTCTTTTAAGTTTCATCGAACTTAAGGCTAGATGTAAAGCTGATGTAGAAGTTGATGTAGCAATAGCATACTTTGAACCAATATATTTGTTGATAAGTTCTTCGAATTCTAAAACTTTTGATAAATCGTTTTTAGCTTCAAGAACAGATCTTATTTGATTTAATTCTTCATTGTCTAAAGTTGCTTTGTATATTGCTATATTTTTACTCATATCTTTCCTTATTTTCTATATTTGTGCTATTTTTGGTAGCTCTCTTTTGAAACTATTTATTTTTACTCTTTTTATAATCTTTTCAATCATCTCTTCTTCAAAACCAAGTTTTAAAAGCTCATCTTTTGAACTATTGTTATCCACAAATGCTTTTAAAAACTCATCAATTCTACTATATATGTATCCTAAATCAGATTCATCACTTTGACCTTCATAAAAATCTGCACTAGGTGCTTTATTTACAATCGATTCAGTAACGCCCAAAAATCTTGCAAAATCAAATAAATCACTTTTGTAAATATTACCTATAGGGTTTATTGCACAAGCTAAATCTCCATAAATCGTACCATATCCCAATAACAACTCACTTTTATTTGATGTTCCTACGACAATACTTCTTTCTCTAGCACTAATATCATATAAAACACTCATTCTAAGTCTTGCACTGAAATTACCAATTCTTAAATTATCATTTTGCATATTGTTTATATAACTTATTAACATTGGTTCTATAGAGACAATTTCATACTTTATATCAAACTTTTCACAAAGTTCTATTGCATCATCAACGGAAGCTTTAGATGAAAATTGTGACGGTAATAAAATACAAAGCAAACTATCTTTAAATACTTCTTTGCATAAAACAGCCACAACAGCAGAATCTAATCCACCAGAAAGTCCCAATACAACTTTCTCATGTCCAGTATTTTTAACCTCTAACTCTAAAAAGTTAATTAATTTTTGCTTAATTTTTTTCCAGTCATTCATTTTCAAATCCTATTTTAAGATTATAGCTTATCTTTTTTTGTTTTTTCATAAATCTCATCTAAATAAGTAGAGTTTAACTTTGAAAACTCTTCTTTCTTCTTTTGTAAGTTATATTTTATTTCTTCTAATTCCTCTAAGGTAAAATATTCAAGATATGATGGATTTATAAAAATCTCTTCATCCTTTTTTGTTTTAATGAGCTCTTTTATCTCTTCTATTAAATCTTCTTTCATTAATCAACCAACAAATTTATTTAAAATCTGAATTAAATATAGTTCCATTTTCTTTTCACCTATATCATCTTCACTTCTTCTACAACATCCACAACAACTTCCAGCATCTGTTATTTTTCCTAAATCATCAAGATTTTTTGCACCTTTTTCTTTAATTGCAAAAATTATCTCTCCTAAGCTTACTTGCTTACATTCGCAAACTATGTATGAATGAGGAAAACTCTGTCCCATCAAGCACCTCTACTCTTTTTGATAATTTCATAAGCTTCATTTATTTCTTGTAGTTTTTTCGTTGCTTCATCTATTTTATTTTGAGATTCACCACGACCAGAAATAATATCAGGATGATTTTCTTTTACTAACTCT
>RRZT012333194.1_pt1 | contig 58427 bp, 90 predicted proteins | sample 2165551 | NCBI WGS metagenome assembly RRZT01 (sample SAMN10456910, study PRJNA506462) | wastewater metagenome | biome: wastewater; feature: sludge; material: wastewater sludge; isolation source: wastewater sludge with Escherichia coli K12::gfp cells carrying plasmid... | place: USA: Moscow, Idaho... | reverse complement strand
GCTGATCTCCAACTCGGAGATACAGACGTGGAAGGACTGCCGCCGGAAGTGGTGGCTGGTCTACTACCGAGAGATGGCTCCGCGTCGTGATCAAGAGGATCCGGTAGGCGCCCGCCAGCTCGGCATACGGATTCACATTGCGCTCGGTGCGATGTACCAAGACGGCCTGAACCCCGTCGAGGTGCTGCGCTCAATCTACGCTGAGGACGAGGCTGCACTCACAGCCGCCCAGCGAACGGATCGCGTCACTGCATTGCGCAAGGAGTACGATCTTGCTTTAGCGATGATCGAGGGATACGTCGAGTGGGTCGCGGAGACGGCTGTAGACGAAGGCCTCGAGCTCGTCGCAACCGAGGATGTCATTGAGGTCCCGGGCTCTGTTCCTGGAGTCACGTTGCGTGGAAAGCTCGATGCTCGATTCGTGAGGAAGGTCGACCGCGCTCGATTGTTTCTCGACCACAAGACGGTTGGCGACTTGACGACACCGCAACGCATTCTTCCGATGGACGAGCAGATGAAGTTCTACCATCTGCTTGAGCAGTTGGACGGGATGTACCGGGGTGTCAGCAAGGAGAAGCAGTGGCGCACTGATGGCGCCCTGTACAACATGCTTCGGAAGGTGAAGCGCACCGCGACAGCCAAGCCGCCGTTCTACGAGCGAGTCGAGGTGCGGCATAACCGAGCCGTCATCGAGAGCACGTGGAAGCGCGTGCACAAAGTGTGCGAGGAGATCGTCGCAGCACATTCTGCACTCGATGCTGGGGCTGACCATCAGTACGTGTGCCCACCTCGCCCGTCGAGGGACTGCACGTGGAAGTGCGACTTCCAGCCCATCTGCGCGATGTTCGACGACGGCTCGAACGTCGAAGGCCTGATGGACGAATACTATGAGCATCGCGATCCGCATGAGCGGTATGCGAAAGAAGACGAAGAGAAAGCGGTCTAATGGGGAAATACCGAGAAGATGATCTCGACCTGTACATCATGCAGCTCGAGAAGCAGAAGAACTCGCAGCAGCGAAAGCCAGAGCAGCGGTGGGAAGGCGAAGCGGTCGTTCCGTTGGAAGATCGTGAAGGGCCGCCGTCGTGCGTGTCGCCGCGGTGGATGATTCGCCCGGTTGAGCGAGTCGACGGCGTATGGGCGCGGTTGGTCGTCATGTACCGAGCACGAGGCGCGAACGCTGACGATGTCGTACGAAAGCTTTCGTTCTTGACCGGCCGTGACCCGTCGGAGATCAAAGTTGCGACCAAGAACGTGTATCAGCTCGAGGAGATCTAGGTGGCGAGTAGAGCATTGAGTGTCCTCGTGCATTCGGACACGAAGGTCGGCAAGTCGACATTCGGCAATACGACACCGGCGCCTCGATTGATCTTGGACGCGGAAGCGGCGTACCGTTTCTTGCCGGGCACGAAGATCTTCTGGGATCCGATGCGCGAGGCTCCGCCTCAGTTGGGTCAGGGACGTGTCGATCCACGGGTGGATTCGCCTGTCGTAGCCGTCGACTGGGATACCTGTGTCGTGATTGTTCGGGACTATCCCGAGATGATCAAGGCGTTCGAGTGGCTGAACTCCGGGCTGCACGTGTTCGTGTCCGTCGTGATGGACTCCATCAGCGAAGTCCAGAAGCGGTGCAAAGACAACATGCGTGGTCTCGATGAGCAGATGGACCAGCGTAAATGGGGCCAGCTGTTGGATCACATGGAGTGGCTGGTCCGAGGGCTGCGAGACCTCACTGAGCATCCCACGCGGCCACTCCAGGCGGTTGTCTTGACGTGCATGACTACGAACCGCGACGACAAGTGGCGACCGTACGTGCAGGGACAGCTGGCCGTCACGATGCCGTACTTTCTGGACGTCATCGGCTACATGTTCGTGCAGGAGATTCCCGGCGCGGATCCGACGCAGCCGGGCACAAAGGTGAGGCGTTTGCTCGTGACGCCTCATCCACAGTTCGAGGCTGGTGAACGAGTGCAAGGGAAACTCGGCGACATAGTCGAGAATCCAAACATGACCGATATGCTGGACATGGTGTTCGGCAGAGAAGGAGAGTAAGACATGACGATGCCCGCCATGCCGGCCATGCCCGGCGCTGGAGGCAGCGGCGACACCATCAACTGGGGTCAGCTGATGAAGGAAAGCGGCGGCGCAGCTGAGCCGCTGCCGAACGGCGACTACGACTGCAAGGTCACCCGGGCCGAGGCGGCCAAGACCAGCAACGGGAAGCTGATGTTCAAGCTGACGTTCGAGGTCATCGCCGGCCCGCACACTCGCCGCAAGATCTGGGGCAACCAGACAGTCTCGCCGGAGAACCCGACCGCATTGGGAATCTTCTTCAGCCAGATGAAGGCGCTCGGCCTGGATGCCAACTTCTTCGGCGCGCAGCCGTCACCGGGCCAGGTCGCCGGCGCGATGGAAGGGCGTTTCGCTCGAGTGAACGTCGGACAGCGAACCTGGCAGGGTCAGCTTCGCAACGAGGTCAAGTCGATCAAGCCGGCGGTGATCACTTCGGATCAGGGCTTCGCAGCGCCGCAGGTCGCAGCTCCTGCTCCTGTGGCTGTCCCTGCTCCTCAGCCGCAGCCGGCTCCGGTGCAGCCCGCTGCTCCGGCCCCGACGCCGCCTCCAGCGCCTGTCGCGCAAGCTCAGCCGCCCGTTGCGCCTCCCGCACCGGCGCCTGCACCGGTAGCCCCGACCCCGGCGCCCGAGGCTTCTCAGGCGCCGCCAGCCGCTCCGGCTGCGCCGCCCGTGCAGGAGCAGCAGACCGCCCCGGCTCCGGCTCCGGCTCCGGCTCCGGCTCCGGCTCCGCAACCGCAGCCAGCCGCGCCTCAGCCGGCTCCGGCGCCCGTCGGTTCGTCTGTCCCGGCACCGCCCCCGATCCCGTTCTGATCGACCCGGGCGAGGCGGAATCGGCCGTCGTCTTTCTGGGCGACGGCCGATTCCTCTCAAGACGAAAGGAATGATATGCGAGGATCTTCAGGCGCAACGATTGACGTCTTCGGCGGCGGAGGCAGGGTCAAGAAAACCGGCGATGAGCGGACAGGCGACCAAGGTGCAATGCTCATGCGGATACGCGGTGAACATCTTCCACGCGTGCTGGCTGCGAATCGCACCAGCTACGTCATGGAGAAACTCGGCGAACTTCCGTGGCAGGTCATCGACAGTCATGTCGGAGACGCGATTGTTGCGGCTCTTGCGGAAGATGTCTGGAGCCAGCCGGCGGTCGTCGAGATGGATCACGACGCACACCTGGAGAAGGTCCGCAGTCTCGCTCGGACCTTCTTAGGAGACTGTGGCACGCTCGTCGGGTTGCATGACGACATCAATTGGGACGAGCTCGAAGCATGTCAGACGCATGGCGATCCAACCGCAGACAACCTGATGCTCAGAGCTGATGGCACTCTCGTGGTCATCGACCCCATTCCCGCAACTCCTGCTGTCCCCGACCTGCAGTCGGTGGACATGGGAAAGATCGCGACTTCTGTGCTCGGGTTCGAGAGAGCTCGATACGGCGAGTTCCCGATCATCAACTCATTGACGCTCAGTACTTTGAGCGCGAATGAGTTCAGGGCCACCAAGTATTGGGCCGCAGTGCATCTACTCCGCGCCCTCCCGTACATGCCGAGCAGAAAGGTTCGTGACGATGTCGCTGCTCTCATCCCAACGGCACTATGCTTTTGATCTCGACGGGACGGTTTTCGACACTCGGCACCACGTCGAAACCGCATACGCATCGGTAGGTGTCATGATGCCCGCAGGTGCGTGGGGTCGCACGTGGGAAGAGTGGCTGATTCCGCAGTGCGATGGCGACCGACTTCTGGCTTCGCAGCTGCATGCGAAGAAAGTTCAAGTGTACGATCAGCTTCTTCAGGATGAGCCTCCAGAACTGACTGCGGCGGGCGAACTCCTTTTGCTGCTGTCAACGAAAGAACGTGTCTTAGGCGCTGACTTCGAAACATCGGTGATGACGGGCGCCTCGCGTGGAGCGATGAATCGACTGCTCGCACAGGCGGGCATCGTGACAAGATCACTCGCACATCTGACCGTCGAGCAGAAGACAGAGCGACTGCGGCTGCTCTCACACGGCCGTTGCCGGGTCACTTACGTGGACGACGATGTTGTCGCTCTGCATGTCATGCGTCAGAAGCTGCCGGCGAACGTGCGGCTGATTCACTTCCACGGGCAGGATGCACTAGCACTTAGGAAAGAGGTATGGTGATGGACACGGTGATTCTGGCCGCTGGACGCGGAAGCAGAGTCGTAGGACTGGTCCCACCATTCTTCAAGCCTATGATGGTAGTGAACGGTCGACCGCTGATCTCTTCAGCAATCAGCGAAGCAGATAGGATTGGCTCAACGCGCATCATCGTTGTCGCAGCGCCGGAGAATGCGGCCGCACTGTCGCACTACCTTCCCTCCGAGGGGTCGCTGCGCATGGTGGTACAGCTTCGTCCTACTGGTCCTGGAGACGGATTGCTGCTGGGCCTTGATCTTGTACGGTCTTCACATGTTCTCGTGCTCATGGGCGACAACGTGTTCGGCCCGTCGGACGTGTCGAGCGTCGCAAAGGGGGGGTGGCATCTCGCAGGATCGTCGAACGCTGAAGGTGCAGACGCTGTCGTTGGCGTACGGCATCTCGAAGACCTGACAGCGTTCACTCGTCTACGTAGCAATGGCAGATGGGTGGAGAAGACTGAGGCATTGCCAGAAGACTTCCCGGAGGGTCGGTCCAAGTGCTGGGTCGGGCCTTTGGCCGCAAAGACAGAGAAGCTGCAGGATGCTATTCAGCGCCAGTCGAGAAACGATGCAGGTGAACGAGCCATCGGGCCTGCGCTGAACCACCTCGAGAAAGTCGCGACCGTTCGCGTCGAGACGTACGACATCGGAGTACCGGAGGCTTGGACGCCGTGAAGATCGGATATTGCAAGATCGGCAGGTCATGGAAGCTTGATCCGCTCAAGGGCGTCACAGGCTCTGGCGACGTAGACGTTGCACGAGCTTTGCACCTGCTGAGTCGAATGCGTCCTGACGACGAGTTCATTCTTGTCGGTGCGAACGACGGATCCGACCCGCAGAAGCACGGGTACCCTGAGAATGTAAAGAACCCATGGATGCATCTCCGCGGTCAGACAACTGGCCGAGGGATGACGATCCCGCAGACCGTGGAAATGCTGCACGAGAAGACATGGCCGTACTTCTCGGATCTCGATGCGATCGTGAACTGGGCGGGACAGCACGGCACGTCGAACCTGCCGATCCCGTCTGTAGGCGATCGTTCGACTGTGACACAGCCGCAGATCTCGTTTGTGAAGTACGGGTCGTACATTCTCAACGGGATCAACCGTTGGAGAGACGACAGCCCGCGCAGTCGTGAAGAGATCTGGCTCTGCCCGGACGTGAGAAACTACGTCAAGTGCCGAGACCTCAAGTGGCCGTTGCAGCTCCCAGTCATCGCGCAATACGATCAGACTCGTCCAAGCAAGCATGAACGCTTCGGGGACCAGACGCCTCCCGAGACGTATGGCGCAGTATGGGATCCGAAGAACGGCGACGACCGCGGGTCATGGCTGACGAAGACTCGATACACATACGACGCGCTGGAGATGACAGCACTGCCGAGCCCGGCTAAGACTCCATTAGGCGCGTGGCCGGGCTGGGAGTCTCGACACTTTCCTCTCGGTATGCTCGTGAATGAGAACCGCGCTTATGTGTCAGTCAGTCGGCTGAACGCGCTCACTGAGTGGGTGCTGCCGAACTGGCCGCAAGCGGAGGTCTTCGGCGTATGGTCGGACAAGTCCAAGGCTGAACTTGGCCGGGAAGACATCAGGCCATGCCCGTACGAACACATGCCGACAGTCGTGCAACGGTGGTTCACGACTCTCACGACACCCGCCAGCGGATCGGGATGGGCGACAGCCAAACCGTGGGAAGCATTCGCGCATGGCACGGTTTGCTTTTTCCACCCGAAGTACGACAACCAGGATCACGTGCTGAGGGATGCGCCATTGGCGATGAAAGACTGGCTTCGGGTGAAGACGCCCGACGAGCTGCGGAAACGGGTCGAGCACCTGACGCAGAACAAAGCAGCGTGGGAATGGCTCGTGGAACAGCAATGGCAGCATTACGCGCGACGATACGAAGAGGCGGCCGGAGGCGTCGCCGCAATCATGAGGAGACTCGGATGAGTGACAAGACGACCAACTTCTCCGATGTCGGAGACTTCCATCGGAAGTTCGATCTGCCCGTCTTCGACGGATACGAGCACGATGTCCCGGCGGATCTGCTCGAGTTTCGCGAATCATTCCTGCGAGAAGAACTCGATGAGTTCTCCCGAGGAGTTGCAGCCGGCGACCCAGTGCAGATGTTCGATGCGCTGCTGGACATCACGTACGTCGCGATGGGTACCGCGCACGTCATGGGCTTCCCGTGGCAGGAGGGTTGGGACGAAGTACAGCGCAGCAACATGGCGAAGGTCCGGGCGCAGTCCGACGGTCGTGACTCGAAGCGTCTCAGCGCCTACGATGTCGTTAAGCCGGAGGGTTGGGAGGGTCCGAAGCTCGAGGGTGTTCTCGCGACGCTCAGCCGCCCTGAGGGCAGCGCGTGAGCGTGCGAGCAGTCGACGTCCACGGCTTCGGCGGCGGGTTCACTCTTGGCGCCGTACAAGCTGGGTGGGACCTCGTTGGGAAGAAGTCGCGAGAGGTCGGCTTTGGCGTCCTCAACTGCCTCGCGAATCGCGACCTTCTCGGGAGTGATTGGGAGTCGCAGGCAGACGTTCCCGCAATGTGGACACTCGAAGACGATGTGCAGCTAGTGTTCGGCAACCCGCCGTGCAGCGGGTTCAGCACATTGTCGCCGAAACATTTCCGCGGTCAAGACTCAGCAGTCAACGACTACATGTGGGAATTCGTCGGCTACGCTGCGAGGCAGAAGCCAGAGATCGCGATCTTCGAGTCTGTGCAGCAGACGTTCTCTCAGGGACGTCCATTAATGCAGAGGCTGCGTGACCGCCTCGAGGAGGTCTCTGGGTTGCGATACGACCTCTATCACGTGCTGCATACGAATGCTGCGCTGGGCGGCGCCAGCATTCGCAAACGGTATTTCTGGGTAGCTTCCCGGGTCCCGTTCGAGATCGAGTCTTGCGGCGTGGACAGGTCGGGAGAGCCATACGACGTCGACCGAGCGCCCCTCATCATGGACGTCATCGGCGATCTCGCTCCATTGCACATCACAATGCATCGGCAGCCGTACGCGGGTGTGCAGATCGAGACCGAGATGCACAGCGCCTACGGCGACATCGTCACGTGGACGGAGCGCAACATCAGCGTGATGCAGTCCAGCTTCTGGACGCAACGTGAAGCGCACGACGGCACCGGCACGGTCGACGGCCACGACGTCGCCAGGTCGCCCACGTACGACCGCATCGTTGAGCTCATGGAGCTCGAGGAATGGCGACAGGGCGACCGTATGAGCGACGTACTTCGGAGGCTCTACGAAAGGACTGGCGACCTTCCGATGTCGTGGCATTACCCGACACGGAAAACGGACCCGGACACGGGAGAGCGAGTAACGTTGCCGAAAGTGCAACGGCTCGTTGAGACCGACTTCGCGATGGGACACAATCAGCCTGTGCGCTGGCGTGAATCGCGTATGGCGCGCGTTCTCACCGGCGGAGCTGTGCACCTCATCGTGCATCCGACGCTGCCGAGGACATTGACGCAACGCGAAGCTGCACGCATTCAGGGCTTTCCCGACGAGTGGTCGATCTTCCCCGTACGACGTGCGCCTGACCTCGGTCCCGGGTGGGGAAAAGGAGTGCCCGTGCATGCAGGTCGATGGATCGCGTGGTGGGCAAAGCGAGCCGTCCTCGGCGAGGCCAGGGGCCCATCTGGTGCGCTGATTGGAGACCGCGAGCGACTAGTCCAGTTAACGGCCGATTACAAGCCCCTGGCACGTGCTGTGGGTGACCCAGGCTAAGCGTCGCATTCGTCGCAGTTCCCGGAAAGCGGCAGCTCGATGAAGCAGGATTCGCATACGCGATCGCCGCTAAGGATGACAAGCAAGAGTGCAGCGGTAAGTGAGCACCAGGACGATCATGAGAGCGCCTCAATGCCTTTGCGCGTGATCCTGAGTGCGTAGACGGGACCAGTGGAGTGGTTGGTGAGGTATCCGTCGTTGATGAGGGTATCTACGATCTTGTAGCGTCCGGAGACGGTTCTGTTGGGAGTGCGGTTGCCGCGCAGATTGGCGAGCCAGATGATGTCCCGTTTGGTGGGTAGGTCACCGCACAGGTCGTTGTACTGTTTGGTTGCTCGGAGTAGTGAGAGCTTGATGTTGCTGAGCCGCTTGGTGGTCATTGTGCTGCCTTTCTTGATTGGTGGTTTTTGCCATCGTCGGGCCATATCACGAAGCCGAGCCAGCGATTCAATCTCGATCGCCTCAGCCTCGGCTGCGATCATGCGCGCCTTTGCCTTACGAATGGCAGTGAATGATCCGAAGAAGTCGATGACTTCCCACAGGACGATGGCAGCAGTGATGCCGAGACCCACCATAGAGTACCAAGGAATCTCCATCACGCACGACCCCCTTGAGGAATGACATCGTTCTCACACACATCGCACTGCCTCCCGGCCGGCATCGGTGACTTGGAGTGCGTACGCTCCTCCGCGGCCGCCCTTGTTCTCGAGGAGGCCGTCGGCGATGAGCCGATCGATGAGCCGGTACCTGTCGGCACGAGTGCGAGCCGGCATCTGATACGGGCAGTCAGCGTAGCCCGTCCCGGCGGCGCAGACGCTGATCTTCGCGGGCAGTTCGCCCACCTCATTCTTCCGCAGGACGGCTGCGAGCACTCGCTCAGCCGCCCAGGAGATGCGGGTCATGGATGATGTCCTTTCGTCGGTGACAACAACTACAGTAGCCGAGATCGAGAAGGATGTCAACAGGTACTTCTTGAAAGTTCTTGTTGACAAGCCGCTCAACTTGAGCTATGATGGTACCATCAGCTAGTCGACCACCGGCTAGCACGACGAAAGGACTCCACCATGACCGTTCGCTACCTCACCGTCAACAAGAACTTCGACCGGGTCGTCCGGGAGAAGAGCTTCAAGACGGAAGCGGCCATGAGCCGCTGGCTCGACCGTGAGGACAACGGGGTCGTCGAGATCCTGTGCTTCATCGACTGAAGCCGTCGAAACGCCGCGAGGCGTCCGGTGCGGGGTGGCTCCCCGGCCGCTGAAGAGATAAGCCAAGGACGAAAGGACAGCAGGACCCATGGACGAGGACACACGCAACCCGACACCGCGAACGCTGCGGTACCTCAACGACTTGGCCGAGGAGTTCGGCCGTCTCAACGAGTTTTGGAGTCAGGACGATGTTCGCATCGCTCCTGTCGTCTCGCAGCTCGTCGAGACCGGATGGCCGTACGAGAATCAGACGTCAGCTTCGGCCAAGATCGACAACTTGAAGACGCGCGTCCAGCGGCTGCGGAAGCAGCAGCGGCCAGAGCCCGTGGGCGCCGTCGCCGACGTCCCGGCCGGGCGATACGCACTGCGGAATGCGCCGCAGTGCTCGAATGAAGTGACCTTCTTCGAGGTCAACCGTCCGACCGAAGGCCGATGGGCGGGGCGTACATTCCTGTCGATGCTGAGCTCGGACGAGCGACTGCCCGTGAAGGACCCGCAGAAGCGAGCGACGATCCTTGGCTTGATCGCTCGCGATACGCTCGGTGCGATGAAGTTGTTCGGTCGAGAGACCGAGCACTGCGGAATGTGCGGGCGGCGTCTCACGAACGATGAGTCGCGGGCCCTCGGCATCGGTCCGATCTGCGCCGAAAAGCTCTGAGGAACTTCAGGGAGCCGTAGTTTTCCGCTGCGGCTTCCATTTTCTTGTTGACATCTTACCCGAACTGAACTATGATGGTACGAAGCTCGAGACCGCGGCTGGCGCGGGCGACGCAGCCCGCGGACGGCGTTTGGCCTCGACTTGGTATGTCTGGCCGGCTCCGATCTTCCGTAGGCGCTGGCGGGCATTGATCGTCGATGACCTCGAGTGCGACATGACGACTGGCGCGCCGTATCCGATGTGCAACGAGTGTTGCGACACGCTGGTGCACGGTGACGCAGTCGAGGACCCCGAGACAGGCGACAGCTTTCACGCTGAGTGTCTCGCATATCGTCGCAGCGAGAACAGCCGTGAGTAGCCGTCTGTCTGCCCGAGAAGTGGGCTACGGTCTAGACCTGAGAGACGAGAGGAGTGCGAAACCGTGAAGCACGGCTTTGTCTGTCGATGCCGTCATCCGCAGCCGCCCTACGACAACCTCGGGGCATCATACGACGGAAGATGGTGGGTCCATCGCGAGTGCGGCCTGCCGAAAGAAGCTTGGCTGCGGTCGATGGGAGACACGATGATCAACTTCTTCCGGGGCGGTAGCCTCGACGGAAGCGCTTACGCCACCAGCTCGCTGTTGGACCATCCATCGCTGATGGATGGGTACCACTGGACGCCAGAAGTTATGGTGTCCCAGAAGACCGGCGCGACAGCTCGCGTCTGGGAACATGAGTCACTCGGCAGCGACCCGCTGGCCGAGGCACAGAGCAGCGGTTCAGCTGCACCACAAGGAGAGGACGGCGAGATGAGCTCGCTCAAGGAACGACGAGAGGCCCTGAAGGTCTCCCGAGCCAAGGTCGCCGAGGAGGCGGGCTTGACCTCGGCCAAGATCTACCGCATCGAGACCGGCGGGAAGCGCACCACCGACGAGGAGATCCAGCAGGTGTCCGATGCCCTGGGTCGCCTCGAGGCGGCCGCCGGCGCTGAGGCGCAGCCGGACCCTCAGTAGGCGCCAGTGAGCCTGCGCAGCGGGAGGACGTTCCTAGCGGCCCTTCCGCTGCGCCGGCAGACGGCGCCAGCGAACCGGCGACGCGCTCGGTGGGCGAGATCCAACGCGTCGAGACTTACGGTGACTTTCGCTACAAGCAACGAGTGATCGTCATCGCGGGACAGCGCAAGGGGCAGAAGTTCGAGTTCCTGTGCCACGCCCGCAACGCACGCACCGGGGCCGAGTGGCTCGAGTGCTACGGCGGGAAGTCAGGCCGACAGGCTATCGTGAACTTCCCGACCGAAGGACATCTGCGGTGAACCTGTTGACATCCATCTCAGACTCGGCTACTGTAGTCGTTGTCAGCAACTCCGCTGGCCGACGAAAGGACAGAAGACATGACCCGCACGCCGCACACCGAGAAGTCGCACACCTGGCGCTGGGAGGCCGCTGGCTGCGGGATCTGCCTGGCGAATCGCGCGGCGAAGGTCGCCCGCGAAGACCGTAACGACCGGGCAGCTCGCCGGGTCGAGAGCTTCTGAGGGAGGAGCCATGGGACATGTCACGGATGAGTTCGGGATCTTCAACGCGGAGGGTTGTCTCGAACGGCAGATCTGGAACCGGGATGAGGCGATGGCCGTCCTGCACGGACCGCTCTACGCCGAGGAGCCGGACGTCTACGTCGCCGCGCTCTGCCCGGATCACGACGAGCAGCCCGCTACGCACTGCGAGGAATGCTTCGAAGCAGAAGAGGCCGAGCTGACCGCGTACGAACTCTGACTTCCAAGATCACGTCGAAACCGGCGCTGCCGGTCCGGGCCATGGGTGGCTCCCAGCCCGCTGATGAGACAAGCCACTGACGAAAGGACAGGAAATGCCCGCAGCAGTTGAGACGATGTTCTCGCACCGAGAGCTCCCATGGCACGGTCTCGGACTGGTCGTGGATGAAGCCCCGACCAGCGCCGATGCGATCAAGCTCGCCGGACTCGACTGGGAGGTCGAGAAGCGGCAGCAGTTCGTCGCTGGCCGCGACGGACGGTTCGTCCCGCTGCCCGGCGTGTACGCGATGACCCGTGTGACCGACGACCGCTACCTCGGCACCGTCAAGTCGCGGTATCAGCCGTTCCAGAACCGAGACGCTTTTGAGTTCGCGGATCACCTCGTAGGCGAGAAGTACGCCTACTACGAGACCGCTGGCAGCCTTCGCGACGGCCGCATGATCTTCATGTCGATGCACGTTCCCGAGGCTGTCATGGTCGCCGGCGAGGATCGACACGACGCCTACATCCTGCTCCGGACGGCGCACGACGGCAGCGCTTCGCTGGGCGCCTATGTCACGATGATCCGGCCCGTCTGCATGAACACCGTGACCCTCGGCATCCAGACGGCAACGCACAAGTGGACGATGCCGCACGTCGGCGACCTGCAGTCCAAGATCGCAGAGGCCCGGCAGACGCTCGAGCTCACCAACAAGTACGTCGAGGCGTTCTCGGCGTTGGGCGATCGGTTGATGCACACGCCGGTCGACCGCGACCGCAGCGAGGAGATCCTCCGTGCGGTCCTCCCCAATCGGCCTCGTACCGACGAGGTGGTCGAGGCGATCCTGGACTGCACCGAGGAGTCGCAACTGAACGGCTACAGTGGGACTGGCTGGGGACTGGTCAACGGCCTCACCGAGTACCAGCAATGGTACCGGGAGAACACCCAGCCGGAGGCGACGTTCTTCAACGTCATCGACGGCCCGACTGCCTCGTACCGCAACCGAGTGTCCAGCATGTTGCTCGAGGCCGCCTGAAGACCCGCACCTGGGCCGGTGTCCTCTCCCCCGAGCGCCGGCCCAGGTGCACTTTCTCCTTCACTTCTGAGAGGAGGGGGGCTTGTCGTCTCCCGAGAAATACGCTGAGCGAGGCTGGCAGATATTCCCATGCCACGGCATCAGTCGAGGTCGGTGCACGTGCAGCAAAGGTATCGACTGCACGAGTCCTGGGAAGCACCCTCGGACGCACAACGGCGTCAAGGACGCGTCGTCAGACGTCGGCACAGTTCAGGCGTGGATGCGCCGATGGCCCGACAGCAATTGGGCAGTTGCATGCGGGCAGGTCTCGGGGCTGCTCGTCATTGACATCGACCCTCGGAAGAATGGCTTCGGCTCAATTGAGCAACTGGAGCAGAACCGCCAGGACGGGCCTCTTCCCACGACACTGACTTCCCGGACAGGGGGAGGTGGTCGGCATCTTTTCTACGCCGCACCAGCTGTCCCTGTCGGAAACCGTACCGACTGGCTCGACGGCGTCGACGTCAAGTCGGACGGCGGGTACGTCATCCTCCCATCATCTGTGCACATTAGCGGTGGGACATACACGTGGGTCGACTTCACCGTCGAGCCCGCCCAGGCGCCCGCAGACGTCCTCCAGAGCATCTCCGCGGCGGCCGGCAGAGGTCAGGCTGCAGAGGATCTCCCGAGCACTGATGACATCCTCAACGGCGTTCCGGAGGGCAAACGAGACGACACGCTCTTTCGTTTCGCATGCCGGCTCAGGCGACAGCTCGGCGACGGTGCAAGACGTCTGATCACGGGAGCTGTACTTGCAGCCGCGGCAAACGCTGAGCCGCCTTTCCCCGAAGATCAAGCGCTTAAATGCGTGGACTCTGCATTTAAGCAAGATCACGAGGATTCGTACGTCGCGTGGCAAGGGGGTACCGGACATGAGCTACGAGCCCTCACAGACCTCGGCAATGCTTATCGATTCCTCGACCAGTTCGGACAAGAGATTCTTTTCGTCGAAGGATGGGGCTGGCTTACATGGTCCGAGCAAGGGTGGCGACGTGATAACGCTCGCGCTGAGGAGATGGCCCATGAGGTGCACAAGATGGTGCAAGCTGAGGCCGTCACACTCGAAGCAGACGGCGCAGATAAGCGACAACTCCGAGCACACATACATTGGGCCACCCAATCACAGTCAGCTGGCTTGTTGAGCGCCGTCGTTCGCGTGGCACAGAAGATCGGCTCAGTACGACGCGACGTCGAAGACTTTGACGCGGACGATCATCTCATCGCCTGCCGCAACGGTGTGGTGGATCTTCGGACCGGAGAGCTGCGGTCTGTCGACCGCGATGACCTCGTCACGAAGAACACGGGCGTCGTGTATGACGCAGGCTACCGCCTCGAGGCGTGGGAGCGATTCCTACTGCAGTCCCTCGACGGGGATCAGGAGATGGTCGACTACCTACAGCGAGCTGTTGGGTACACGCTGACAGGTAGCAACGCAGAAGAGGCGTTCTTCGTCGTAGACGGGCCTCCAGCGTCAGGCAAGTCGACATTGTTAGACGCAATGCACGCCGCGTTGGGCTCATATGCGACCAGCACGCAGGCCGAGACGATCATGTACCGTCGTGGGCAGCAGACGCCTCCGAACGAGCTGGCGCGTCTGGCGGGCATGCGGTTCGTATCAGTGTCGGAGATTCGCGAGGGCGAGTCGTACGACGAGGCGATCATCAAGCAGTTCACTGGCGGCGACCGTGTGTCTGCTCGGTTCCTCTATCAAGACGTGTTCGAGTTTCGGCCGCAGCTTAAGTTGTGGGTCGGGACGAACCACGACCCAGACGCCCGTGACGACGCGATGTGGCGTCGCATCAAGAAGCTGCGATTCCCGAATGCGATCCCACATCCGAAGCGCGATCCTCGTCTCAAAGCGATGCTGCGGGATCCGGACGTCGGCGGACGAGCTGTTCTCGCGTGGGCAGTCCGAGGCGCGGTCGAATGGCATCGTAACGGCCTGTGCGAGCCGATGAACGTCACCGCACAGGTGGCCGCGTACCGGGAGGAGCAAGATCGTATGCGACAGTTTATCACGGACTGCCTCGTCCAGGCGCCCGGGCAGGTCGTCACGAAGAACGACTTGTTTGCGGTGTACCGATCATGGTGCTCAATGACGAGCGAGCCGGTGAAGAGGCAGCCGCAGTTCGTCAAAGCGATGGAGTCGAGAGGGGTCAAGACGGGTATGGACGACAGAGGAGGACCGGTGTTCAAGGACGTCATGCCGAGGCAGCTGACGGTGACTGCAGAGGGGGCGTCATGGACCTGATGACGATGAGTGAGCTCGCCGCCCAACTGGGCGTGTCTCGACAGCAGGTCTGGGCCTGGCAGCACCGGAGAAGGCGTAACGGCTTTCCTGAGCCGAAGGGCCGTCAGGAGCGGGCCGTCGGACGTCAGTCGCAGGTGTGGAGCCTCGAGGACGTGCGTGAGTGGCAGCGTGACTACGCGCCGCTGCGAGGCGGTCGTCCGAAGAAAGTTGAAGAAACTTGTTGACATCTTCTTGAGACTCGGCTACTGTAGTCATTGTCGCCGCAACCGAGCGGCGGCCCAGACGAAAGGACCGAACGAAATGCCCACCATCGAGACCCGCGAGATCATGGCCAGCGACATCAGCGTTGACGACGTAGTTGTCGTTCACCGCACTGTCGCCGAGGTCAAGGCCGGACCGAAGTGGACGACCATCCGGGACGCCGACGGCGCGCTGATCGGCCGGTTCGGCAGCGAGTCGCCTATCGCGACGATCGTGTCGGTTCCCACCGCAGAGGAGCTGGCGGCCCAAGAGGCCGAGTACACGGCTGCAACGCGGCGCATCAACAGCGACGCGATCGGTCGATGGGTCACGGATCAGATCGACGGGAACAGCGATCGGGTAGCCGGTCACGCTGCAAGGCTGGCAGTCACGCCGCGTTACCATGTCATCGAGGACATCATCGTCGACACCGCCAAGGTCAAGCTGGCGGGCGAACTTTGGCTGATGAAGGACGAAGACGGCGACTGGGTGAGCGCCTACGAGGTGTGGAGCGCCGAGTCCCGCGAGAAGTTGGTCAGCGGCTACAGCATCAGGGCGCTGTCGCGTAGCACGTCCACGGTATCGAACCTGATGGAGGACGTCGAGAACGAGCTTCGCGTCAAGCTGCTCAACGCTATGGCATGGGGCACTTTCCGCTTCTGACCGCCGAAACTCGGCGGGCGCTCAGCCCGCCGAGTCGCTGGAGAGGTGGCTCCTCCCAGCCTGACGATGGCAAGCCACAGACGAAAGGGATCCGGACCGTGTCCGAGAAGTACGCAGAGAAGATCGCCGCCCTGTTGGCCAAGGCCGGCACCACTTCTGAAGCGTAGATGCAGACCATGGACGCACTGCTGACGCAGCTGGACGACCTCAAGGTCGCGCTGCTCGAAGGCCTAGTATACAAGACGCCCGAGGTGTCCTTCAAGGTCGCAGGCGAGGTGTACGAGATGCCGAGCGTTGAAGCCCGAAGCCTGGCCGACACGCTCGGCTCGGCGCTTGGCATCTTGTACGAGCTCGCAAGCTCGGCTGGCGACCTTCCGAGCCTTACCTGTTGACATCCATCTCAGACTCGGCTACTGTAGTCGTTGTCAGGCCGCAGGGGCCGACAGACGAAAGGACTGGAGCAATGAACACCGCTACCCCGACCACCCGTGACCGCGCCGTGCTGCACGTGCTGCCCCATTCGAAGCGCGATCGCTACATGACGGCAAAGTCTGCGGCCCAGATCTCAGGGCTCAGCAACATACAGCCCACGATCAATCGGCTGGTGCGCCTCGGGTGGGTTACTGAGCGCAATGGCGCATACCCGGGATGCACCATCAAGCGATACAAGACGACCGCAGCTGGTCTCCGAGCCCTCATCTGGGGCTGACCCCGCCGAAACGGGCGCCCCCGCCCGTCGCTGGAGAGGTGGCTCCTCCCAGCCTGAAGATGGCAAGCCACAGACGAAAGGGATCCGGACCGTGTCCGAGAAGTACGCAGAGAAGATCGCCGCCCTGTTGGCCAAGGCCGAGGGCACGGACAATACCGCAGAGGCCGAAGCCTTCACGAAGGCCGCCGAGCGACTGATGCTGAAGTGGGGCATCGACGACGCCAAGCTCGAGGCGGCGCGCAAGGGGAAGGACGCGAACGCTGTGGCCGACAAGATCGTGCAGGTCACTCACACCTTCACCGGCATCTACCGCTACGGCCTCTTCTCCATCGGGTCCGGCGTGGGCAACGGCCTCGGCAACATCAAGGTGATGATCACCAAGGGCTCGAAGTCGAGCACGCTCTTTCTCGTCGGCTTCGAGTCAGATGTGGCCCGAGCGCTGCAGCTCACCCACTCGCTGACCGTGCAGGCCGAGACCGCGATGCGCGCCTGGTGGAAGACCTCAGAGGAGCGCGTGTGGCTGACCGGGATGGAGGCCTTCAAGGCTCGCCGACAGTTCTTCATGTCGTTCGCCTTGGCCGTTCGTGAGCGGCTGACCGAAGCTCGTCGCGAGGAGGTCGCCGAGGCTGGGTCTAGCACGGACCTGGTCCTGGTCGACCGCGGCCGTCGCGTGCAGGATTACGTCCGACAGAACTACTCATTGAGCAGGGCCCGTGGGTCGGTGCAGGGCAGCTCGAGCGGCGCAGGCGCTGGATACGCCGCTGGGCAGCGCGCCTCCTTCTCCAGTGCGGCGGTCGACCGGTGATCACCATCACGCCGAACGAGCTGATGGACGGCGACGTGATCGTCGCCGTCCACGGCGCCCCGCTTCGTAGTCCGATGGTCGTCGAGCGCGTCGTCAATCGGTCTGGGGCCGTCGCCGGTCAGGCGACCTACTTCTTTTTCCACTACAAGAACCGACCCGAGACTGGGCACACGCGCTACTGGTACGAAGCGACGAAGCTCGAAGTCGTTCGGAGCCCGAGATGGACGTCTGAGCGTCTTGCAGCTGACTTGCACGGTTGGATGCAGGAGACCCTAGGCGACGCCGCGACCGTGTCACTCAGCGTCGATGGGACTACACTGTCAGTCATGGCTCTGGACTCGTCGGGCGCGAACGGCGTCCGTGAGTTCCTCGTCAGTGTGAAGGAGGTGTGACATGTCGATGTTCATCATCCAGTTGCTCGTGGGCCTCGCCGCGGTCCTGGTCGCGAGCGGCCTTCTGGCCATCCTCCCGATCGGCCCGAAGGACCGTTGGTGACGAGTTTCAAGTTTCCTGTTGACAAGTCACTCGAACTCGGCTACTGAAGAAGCAGTTCATCGAGTGGGCCAAGGAGGAGAAGGTCTATGCCAAGGGCCTGGGCCTGCTGGACGAGGGCAACTGGTCCGTCCTGTACTGATCTTCGCCGAAACCGGCGGGTCCCCCGCCCGCCGGTCGCTGGAGAGGTGGCTCCTCCCAGCCTGACGATGGCAAGCCACAGACGAAAGGACATTTCAGATGCCTCACAAGAAGCGTTTCTTCGTTGCGGACGTGGACGCGCACCGAATCGAGACCTGGCACGCGAAACGGGAGCACGCGGTCGCGCAGCAGAACGAGCTGTTCCACGCCGTTCCGGACAAGAACTGGGGCGTGGTCGACACGCAGCGCGTCGGCTTCGACATGAGCGCATGGGAGGATACGCACGATGCCTAAAGCGCTGATCTTGAGCGAGACGCCTCCTCGCCCAAGAGGCTCGGCCGAAGAAGCAGCGGCGATTGCACGGCTGTACCCGCTGTCCGGTGAGGTCGGCGTCCGTCTGTGCAAGCTAGCGGGCCTCGAGCCTGACGCCGAGGGGTCTCGGTACGCGAGGCACTTCTGGCCTCTCAAACGGGCGTACGACATCTCCAACCTGCTGCAGACGTGGCCGGGACCCCGAAATGCGCCAGGCGCACTGTTCCCGCACGCTCTGGCCTGTCAAGCTGTCGAGGATCGGGCGGACGAATGGGAAGGACGAGTCATCGTCCTTCTCGGTAGTCGGCTGCGTGGCCTGTTCAGTGACCAAGTCTACTCGCACTTCACGTGGTGGAAAAGCGGCGGCGCTCGACTTGTCAGCATTCCGCACATCGAAGTGTCTCGACTGCTGTACAACGACATTCACATACGGGCTCGGGCCCGCACGGTATTGCAAGAAGCGAAAGAGGTAGCAGCATGTATGACTGGAAGCTGACGGTGGACTTCGGTCCATACGACAATTCTCAGATGGACGATGGCGGCCAGCCCTACGCCCTGCAGCTAGCCGCTGTGTGCACGGCGTGGGAACACGACTGCGATGCAGATCTATTCGTCACTGGGTATCCTGAAGGCGCCAAGTGTTCGACCCTGCGTCACGGGGTCGGCTACGACGGTGACGATCTCTGGCTCGTCTCTGAGGACCTGAGCACATTCGTCGCCTACTCGAACATCACTGACGCTCTCACCGAAGTCGTGGAAGCCGCGATGATGCGTACCATTCCGAAGCGTCTGATCTTGGAGCAGGTGTGACTCCGCGGTTCGGCTACTTGTGGATCTGGGTCATCGTAGCCGCCATCATAGGCGCAACGTATGGCCACTGGCTCGACACACAGAGAGGTCTTCTTCCGTGATCGAAGATGACGACGAGACAGCAGTCAGCTTTCTTTTGGGAGTCGCAGCTGTCGCAGCCGCTGGGGCCGTTGTGACGCTGGCGGCTACGATCGCTGTAGTCGTCGCCGCACAGCGAAAGAGATAAGATGAGTGACCACAAGAAGTGCGAGTCCAGACACCTCATAAGGCGTCCGAAGAATCATATGCTCATTCAGTTCCTACGTTGCGAACTTCCACGGCAGCACGTCGGACCGCATTCACACGGGCTCGAGGAGTGGCTGTGATCGGCCAGTCGGCTGGTCGTAGCCGCAAGAATCCAACGACCGGTGCCGTACGCTCCACCCCTCGGCAGCGTCAGCGGCTTGTTCCGCCCCCTGGCGCAGAGGTCGAGTCCCTCGACCATCGACGGCGCCGAGGCAAAGCGCTCGTCCACATTGCACTGATGTGGGTAGGCATCTTCTCCGTGACAGTCGCTCCTCAGCCATGGGCGGGACTAGGTCTCATCCCGATACTCTGCTCATGGGTGCTCGTGGCACGAGAAGCATCTTGGAGTTCACCTGCGAGGCGATACACGCCTGAAGGCTAGCCGGCCGCTGAGTCGTCGCCTGGTGACGATCGCCGGTCGTCTGCGACATTGTTAGAGGCCAACCAACCAACCAACCGAACGAGGCGCTGGCCCCGAGAAGAACCCGTGGGGATTCAGCTAGGCCCCAAAGGGCAACGCAAAGGGCCCCGGACCTCACAGGAGGAACGGAGCCCTTGTCGTCGGCAGCGCTACTTCAGCGGGTAGTTCTTCTTCCCGCCGCACTTCTTCTTGGTCCATTCGTAGTAGCGAACCGTGCTGACGCCCACCACCTTGATCTTGCGCCCGGCAGGGACCTGCCAGGTGCCGTTCACCCTCTTGTAGATGGCCCCGAGGCCGCTCACGGTGATGCACGCCTTCTTGGCGTCTCGAGCTTGGTCAGTGTCCAACCGGCAACGGCTCCAGGCTTCGGAGTCCTGCCCCGGCTTCAACGTGTGCTTGGTCTTCTCTGAGTTGTAATCACACCACACCGTGATGTTGTGGTTCGTCTTGTTGACGACGGACCCGCCGTTGACCCCGGCGGACGCCTGCTGAGGCGAGGCAGCGATCAGGCCGAGGGCCAACACCACCCCGAGCAGCAAGGCCAGCAGCCCCCGTAGCAGTTGCTTCACTTCTCTTCTTCTCCATTCTGCGACCGATCGTCGGTCACGTTGTTCGAGGCCAGCCAGCCGAACTGGCCGCCCAGGAAGGCGTATACGGCCAGCGCGACCGTAAGCCATACCGGCACGGCGTGTTCTGCCGCACCGTAGCCGACCACCATCGCGCCGAGCAGGATGCCGACGAGGCCGAAGGCCACGTAGACGGCGATCCGTGCCCTGCCGGGCAGCAGCTTGATCATCTCTTGTCCAGGCATGTGTGCTCTCCTTCAGAGCGTGTAGGTCACAAGGACCGGGTTGTGGTCGCCGGTGCCGCGTCGAGCCAGCACCTGCACATCGGTGATGTCGGCTGTGTCGCTCGCCACGACCCAGTCGATCGTCCTGCCGGACGTGTGGGTGGCCTTGTCGGGCCATTCCTCCCAACAGCTGCGAGCACCGGCATCGTGGAACTGCTGCTCGGCCCACTTGCTCGCGCTGCCGCCCCGAGCGATGTTCCAGTCCGCCGTGGCCGCCACGAAAGCGCCGCCCGAGCCGTACATCTTGAGCCGTTCACAGACGGCCTTGATCTGCTTCTTGGCGATGCCCACTCGGATAGGATGGTCGGACCGGAACGCGCCGTTGCGCTCGATGGTGGGAACCACGTGGTGATTCAGGTGGTGCCACACCCTGCCGGTGCGCTTGTCCCGGAACTTGCACACCATGATGATCTTGTAGATCGACGTGCTGCCGCCAGCGCCGGGCTCCCACTTCTTGCCACCCTTGTCCACCACGACGTAGCCCTCGTCGAGCAGCTGCTGAGTGTTCTTGTCGTAGAACGTGGTGACCGCGCTGTTCCGGGTGGTGGCCCCCCATCCGAGGGACTTCGCGTGCTTGGTGAGGCCCTTCTGCTTGGCGTCGTCGCTCAGCTCCTGGCAGCCCACCACGTCGGCCCCGAGCTTGGCCAGCTCGGTCAGGTAGTTCTGCCAGGAGCTGAGGGCGTTCCCGGCGTAGCCGTTCAGGGTTCCGATCTTGAGCACGTCGCCCCCCTTGGGCTTCGATGTAGTGAGGAAGTCGAGAGCGTAATAGAATCCAGCCTTGGTGCGAAGCCATCTAGTCGCCCCCTCCGCAGCGGGTTTGGTCGCACCCCCGACGACTACCGCCTCCGCTGTGGAAATGAGGAATCCCGGTTCGCGCTCTCGTACGATGGACCCATCAGCCTCTCGAGCGTTCAGCCGCGTGCTCACCTTCGTGGGATCGACCCAATACGACTTTGCAACGGGCTCAGTCGTCACTCGCGGCCACACGACAGGCTTCGTGGGCGGCTGCACGGGTCCGGTTGTCTCGAACGCTCCAGGAAGCATCAGTCGTCGCCAGCTCTCGGGCCCGGCGTAGCCGTCGGCATCGGCGCCAATCCATCCTTGACTGCGCTGCCACTTTGCGAGATTCGCCACGTCGGTTGCGGTCAGCCTGGGGCCCGGCCCCTCACGGTAGATATCTGGGCCCAGATGGGCCACCAGACGCCACCCCAGCAGCTCGTTGAACGGGTGTGACGCGCCCAATTTCGCGACCTCGATGAACGACCGACCGTCCCAAGACGGCCAGTCCGGCCTGCGCACATTTCCATAGCCTCCGCCTCGAGGACGATCCTCCAGATGCAGATGTGGCCCGGTGCTATTGCCTGTGGAACCAACCTTTGCGATCGGCTCACCCTGAATGACACGGCGGCCGTCCGCTACGTCAATGGACGAGCAGTGGCAGTACACGTAGTCTCGGCCGTTGTCGGCCTCAAGGATGAACCACGAGCCATATCCTTTCGGATCTACAGGCTTACGTCGGATGACGCCGTTCCACACCGCGAGAATCGTCGCGCCGCTAGACGCTTTGTAATCTTGACCGGTATGATACCCGGCACTGTAGCCGCTGTCCTTGGTGCCGTACGCGTAGCCGACCGTCCCACCGACGACGGGCAGCGCGACCCTGTACGTCGGCATCGAGGTCGGGTACTGCTTTTTGACCGGCTGATCATCGTCATCAGTAGATGCGAAGTCGAGCAGCTTGTGAATGTCGATGAGTCCCGGGTCTGGGTGATCGTTCCCCGGCACGTGCTGGTGCCCGAGATGCCCCTCGTACGCATCGTACTGCGCAACACTGAGACGCTGCTTTTTGCGATCGTAGTACGCATCAGAATAGGACACGAACTGCACGCCCGATGCGAGACGAACGACGCCCCATTCCTCCCAGAACCACCGTGCGATCGAGCCCAGAAACCGGTACTCGTCTTCACCCCACTTGGAGATGTGATACGAGCTGCTCGTCTTGTCGTCTGCACAGTATCCAACGATCTCGATCTGCACGACATTCGCGCGATTCGTGCGGTACGTCCCAGCATTGCTCAACGCAGAGGCGCTGAGGTTGAGCGGCATGTGCTGACGTATCTGGCGCTTGATGGGATCTACGGTCAGCTGCGGCGCGAGACTCGTGTAGGCCGGCCAGCTGCTCGACTCAGTTGTGTGCCACAGCACCTTGTCCAGCCGGGGCATCGTGACGCCGCCGAACTTGCTCCGATCTTGCGACCGATCTGCACCTGGGTACGTGGTGGACTTGCTCACTGCTTCTCCTTCTTTCCGACCTCGAGATCGGGCAGTCTCTGGTCGTAGCGCTGGGCACGGATCAGCACCCACAGCATTCGGTAGATGTTCGACGTGACAGCAATGGCCAGCACGACACTGAATGGCTCACGGAACCGGTAGTCGGGCCCGAGCAGCACGATCAGCGCATAATACAGCATGGTGCCGCTCAGCGACACGGATAGCCACATCAACGCGCGACCTGCTCGAGTGGCGCGCCAGGCGGACCGAAGGCCGTAAAGCAATGTGAACGCAATGGCGCCTGGCGCCGCCAACGCAATGATGGCATTGCTCACGAGGTCGAGATCGAGACTGGGATTCATCGCTTGGGAAACCTTCTCTTTCGAGGCCGCATGGCCTGCTCAATGGATTCCCCGAGATGATTACGAGTACGAATCTCGCGAAAGCTGACCGCGACATTCTCAGCCCTCTTAGCGAGACTCTGCACTTCTCGGTACAAGTCTGATGCGGACTGATGCGCGTCGCGCGCCTCTTCGATGTGAGCCTCTGGAGGCGACGCTTTAGGCGTCCCCCGACGCTTCCGAAACCAGGTCATAGTTTCGCCCTGCTCTGGATGCTCTCGAGCACCCTCTCCATCGTCTCGGACGACTCCAGCAGTGCTCGGTACTGGTCGACGAGGGCGCCAGTCGTGAGCGACGACTGCTCCGCAGCCTGTCGCCATTCCTTCGCCTCCTCCGTCTTTGCTGCGACGAGTCTGTCACAGTCTTTACGTGTATCCTCGAGGACGCTTCTTGGCACAAGGCGGCCGGTGAAGATCAGCCACACAGCGGCTACGACCAGAGCACCGAACCCTACGTCCCCCGGGTTCAGTGAACCGAAGAACGCGCCTAGATCACCCATCCCCGCCGCCGTCGCCGCCGCGTGTCTTCATCAGCTCGGCGAGCTGCGTCTCCGCCTGGCGACAACGAGCTGCCAGGAGTGTTAGCTCCCACGTGAGAGCGGCGATCTTCTCCCGCTGAACGTCAAGCACGACTTCAGTGCTGATGGTCACTTGCTCGCCTGTGTCGCCCACGAGAACTAGTCTACCGCAAGTCTCGCCTCGAGGCGATCGAGGCGGTCACGAAGTGCCCGTACGACCGGAACCAATGCCACCCACATACGATCGTAGTTGAGCGCGATGATCTCGCCTTCGTCGTTCTTGAGGACGAACTCGCCGAGACCGGCTTCCTCGACCTCTTCAGCCACAAACCCGTACCCCTGAAGCATCGGGTCTACACGCTCTTGAAACTCTTCAGGCGTCGGGTCTACCCCGGCTGCGATATTGTCGAGCATCTCGACGTACGCCTCCATCTCGCGTCGGTCGTACCACGACTTAGGCGAGAGCGAGAGAATGTCGCCCGAGAATTCGTACGGCTGAATATTGACCTTGAATCGCTGCGACGAACCGATGGTTCCCATCTGACCTGTATCCGTACGGATGGCAGCTGAAATTGTGGTGGCATGCGTCAGCACGTCGTCGGCGATTGTGGTGCTGCGGACCTGGCCGGTTCCTCCTGCGGTAATCAGAATATGCCGGTTGCCAGTCGTCATAATCTGAGCGCCGTTCGTGCTGTCGCTCACCAGCCCGCCGTACTGCGTACCCGCCATCGCATTACCGACCGCGATCTGATCAGCAAATAGCGCCCCGCCAACCCGCATATTCGAGCTTGCAATGCCAGGGTTAATGTCAAGGAATACGGCGCTGTCAGAGCTGCGATAGATACGCATTCGACCGTCGCCGCCGATTAGCAGGTATCCGCCGTTACCGTTGCCCGGGGTGCCGATACGTACGTAGTTGCCTGCCGGGTTGATCAGCATCATGTGCCCACCAGCCACGGCCGGAGTAGCACTGGCACGGAATGATGTGACCCCGTCGCCCCTCATGAAAATACCGGTATTGAAATCGTCGAATGATGTCCGGCCGTTGGTGGAAAATGACCCACCATTGACTACAACGCCATTAATGGTCTTACCGTCGATGGCGTCGACACTAAGCTTCACACCGGTGATGGCGCCAGCTTCGATCTTGTCCGTGGTAATCGAGCCCGCAGCTATGCGGGCTGCGGCAAGAGTTCCGGTGGTGATCTTGCCCGCGTCGAGGTTTGCGATGACTTGGTTTGCGAGAGTCTCTTCGACCCAAGCAGCCCCATCCCACCGCCATACGCCGACCGTGACTCCAGCTGTGATCTTGAACCATTTATCGTTTTCCTTGGTCCCACTGCCGCTCGGATCGTTCGGAGAATATGTGTTGAAGTTGCCGCCCGAGGCGACCGTGACGCCATTCTGAATGTCTAGAGCAGCCTCGGGGTCGTCCATGATCGAAGCAACCGTAACCGAAGAATGCGCGCTGGCGGTGCTCTCATTCCCAGAGCGATCCAAAGCCGTGAACCAGAACTCGTACTCGTCTCCAATGACGACGTCCGTGAGCACCATTGGGGTTCGCGTGCTGTATATAGACCCGATCGGGTCGGCTACCCCAAGCTGGTGGACCAGGCAGCGCTCGAAGTCCCGAGGCATCGCCAAACCGTCTGCATTAAGCCCGTCCCACGCGACAGTCAGAGTGCCGAGCCGTGTGGTGAGAACCGGTGCACTGGGAACGGCTGGTGGCTCTACGTCAGAGGCTGTCGTAAGCGTGACGGAATCGGACCACGACCCCGGCACTCCTGCGGCGGAAATTGCCGCCATCTGAACTTGCCAGTCAACGCCCGGAGAGAGCGGGCCATAGCTATGTGTCAACCCGGTCGAAGAGCCCCACGAAACCCATGCGTCCCATGGACTTTGCGTGTCGTTGTACACACGCAGGTTGTCGAACCAGACAACGTCTTGTGCACGCGCCGAGCCGTTGAAGAAACGAACGAAAACGTCCTGCGCCGGCAGCCCGGCCACAGAAGCTTGAAAGGGGATCTTGAGCGTCGTCACTCCGGCACGGTTCGGCGCAGCTGCAGAGTAAATGTACGAGTTCACGCCAGCTGAACTGCGCAACCCAACCCCGAGCCGTCGAGCGTTGGCGTTCAGCGTTCCACCTTGTGGCGCAGCGAGACGAATATCGACAGCCAGGACGTACTTCTTCCCAGCTTGAATGCCCATCTTCAGCATTCCCGGACCGCCTACACCGCCAGACCCCATCGGTAGGGCGATAGATGCGTTGTCCGCGCCATCTGGAGTAACTGCCAGTGACTGTGCACCGTCAGACGCCCAAGCGGTTGAGATCGTCGCTGTCGCGCCGCCGGTCGTCTGACCTGTGTATGCAGATTCAAACGAAGGATTCTCTTGGATGAGATTGAGAACTGGCTGCCGCGCCTGGAAGCGGTAGCCGCTGATCTCCAGTGCTACATCGTCCTTGTCGACTTCGACGCCTGGGTATGACATCGTTGCCCACGCGTCAACGCCTCCGCCGTTGTTGACGATAGCGACACTGTCGACGACCAGGCCGTCAGGCTTCTTTGGCTGCCTCGCAGCGGGATCCTTGGTAGGCGGAGATCCGTTCCCGCCAGAAGACGCACCGCCCGTGATCCCGTTGACTCGTCGAGCGTTCTTGATCTCTTTCTCGAGGAACTTGTCGTTGACGATGAGCCCGACACTTCGCTCGCCTTCGCCGTCTCGGCTGAAGTTGAGCTGCCGGATGCGCAAAGACTGCTGCCCACTCTCAGTCGGCAGGAGAATGAAGCTACCCATCGTGTAATGCACGATCGGTTCATACAACGTCGTCTCGACGTTGAGCTCTGCGGTGTACTGAAGCCGTTCGTAGGAGCCGTCATCGAGTGCAGCCTGTGCGAGAATGTTCATCGTCGCTGCGTCGGAGACACCGCCTTGAGAGATGAAGCCTTCCCACTTGCCCCACGGCTCCGGCACGCCTACGTTGTTCTTAGTGACTCTAGTGCCAGAGTCGCCGAGCACAAGAACGCTATGCATGTAGTCCTCAAGCGATCCCTGCACGGGAAGGCCTTTGACATCCACGGCTGGCTCAAAGGCGCGCTGTGTGTCGACGGCGAGTGTCGTGTCCGCGTTGAAGACGCGAAGAACACGGCCCTGGAAGTACCAGTCTACGATTCCTTGCTGGCCGAGATTCTGCAGAATCGTCAGCAAGTCAAGACCTGGCTCGTACCCGATGGAAAGTACCTTATTCCACGGGTTCCCAGCGCTGTCGACCGAGCTGGTGAATGCATAGCCGAGACCCGTGCACACGCCGCGGCTGTGCGCTTCGTCAATGAGCGTCTTCATGATCATCCCCGCATTCGCAGAGTTGAACATACGCTTACCGTCAGCATTGAGCCCAGTCGTCTTCATCTGACGCATCTTGCCGAGCAGCCACCCATATCCCGGCAGGGTGTACGACCGGACCTGGTTCGGATCGAGCTGATCGTTGCTGCGGCCGAGTCTCAAGTACCGACCGTTCGGGAACTCAGCCCATGTCAGGCCATCGTCCACTGAGTACTCGGCTGCGATCTCGCATGGCTGCGTCAGGACGTCCCAGCCGACTGCACCGTCCAGGTACGACATCGTTGAGCCGCTGATGTCGTTCAATGGAACGCTGAAGCCATATTCCGTAGGAGTCGGAACTGCGCCCGCTTCATCACCGTTCGGAGCGTATGCCCGCAGCCGCCATATCTGCCTCACGACAAGTAGCTCCTCTGCATTCGCACTTCAACGGCTGTTGAACCGCTCGTGTACCCAGATGAATCAACCCGCACGAACCATTCACCGCCGCCCGGAAACGACAACACTTCGCCTGGCGTGAAGTACAGCATCTGGCCTGCAGAGATGCGGTTGCTGACATCAGTGCCAGAGACCATGCTCCACGTATCGGTCGTGAGCAGTCGGGCGCGTAATGTCGCAGCGTCAATGAGCACGTACTCGCTGGCGCCAAGTGCAGTCTTGGCGGTGTAACGCACACTGCGAGCGGTGCCGCGATCTCGGATCAGCACATAGCCGTTGAGCGCGATGGGACCTTTGATGCGGATGAGCGCGCTTGCGATCGGCGCCTCGCTATCGTCCGCCGTCGCAGCGATGTCGATGTCTTGCGGCGATGTCGTAAGGGCGGTGCTGGCCGACGTGTACGAATCGTACGAACGCCAGAACGCCCAGAGGTTCTCCCATACGATAGTCAGTCGAGCTGCTGCTTCATCGATCCGCTCGACGGCGATGGAGCCGATCCTGCGCCCTAGCGCTCGCCGTACGAGGCTGGATGACACGCTGAACGTTTGCTGCGCCCTGGCCGACCCGTTCCCCAAGGCGGAACGCTGCGGGGCGCTCAGGACATCGAAAGTCGGGCGACCGAAGAGGCCTTGGAATCCGCGAAGCAGCGCACCGTACTCGCTCCCATTCGCACCCTCGACATTGAGGACAATCGACTCTTGAGACGTCGTGAAAAAGCCTTCTCGCGGGGCAGGATCGCCGTGGTAGCCGTATGGCTGCTGTCCCGGCACGGTTCGTGCGGCGGAGCCCGCCAAGTCAGAACGCGTGTAGTCCACGTACCATTGCCCTAGCGGATCCCGCAGTGGCACGCCGTTGACGATGTAGTCCCTCATCAGACCTCTCCGAACGCGCCTGCGAAGTCAAGCGACTTCTTCACAGCCTTGGACGACCGCTCTGCGACAGGGTAGTAGATCTTGACGTCTTGGTGCACAGACGAGCCGTACGACCGCGCGTCTGTCGTCGGTGCCTGCAATGCGGCGCCGCCAGCGCCCGGCGTGAGCATTCCGGGAATGTCGTTGGTGAAGCCGCGAAGAAGCGATGCAAACGCCGGGATCTTGTCTCCAACAGCTCGGATGAGACCGTCCATGATCAGCTCGCCGTTTTCGTACAGCAGCTTCTCATCGCGACTCGCCGGGCCTTTCCAGCTCGGGATCATGTCCGTGAGGCTCTTCAGCAGCTCGGTGAGATCATTGATCTTCCGCGTGACGCCGTCGATGAGACCCTGGATGATGCGCCGCCCGGCGTCCTTCAACCACGTGCCAGCGCTCCGCATCGCATTGACGACCTTGTCCTTGAGACCCGTGATCTTGGCGAGTAGCGCTGTGATCTTCGTCGCTGCGTAGGACAGCATCCTGTCCCACGCCGACTTAAGCGTCCCGTACACTGAGTCCCAGACAGACTTAAGCCTATCTCGGATCGCAGCTATCTTCGCCGCGATAAACGTGTACATCTTGAGCAGCACGCCCGTCACCGCGGTGTAGACCTTGTTCCACGTCGTGGAGACATAGGTCGAGACCGCGCCCCATACCTTGATCCAGAAGTCGCGTACCTTCGTCAAAATGGAGACGACCTTATCGTAGATCGCTGTAACGACCGAGACGACCTTGTCTCGAATTGCGGCGACCTTCGGTCCGACGAATCCCGCAACTGTCTCCCATACTGCGATGAAGAACGAAGATATCCCGCCCCATACCTTCTCCCAGACTTGCTGGATGGCCCACAACGTGGCCTGCATGACAAAGAGAAGCGCCTTGATCCCAAGCCCAACGACCGCCTTGATGAGCTCCCACACCGCAGTGATAAGTCCGCCGAACGTGTTCCAGAACGCCCGCCACACGGTGAGGATGACGCCTGTGACGGCCTGAATGATTGAGCGCACCGCATTGACCTGCGTCATCACCGCTGCGACAATGCGCTGCCACACACCAACGAAGAACCCAGCAATGTTCTCCCACAGCCCGACAAAGAACCCAGCGATCCCGTCCCAAGCGGCTGTGAAAAACCCAGCGACCCCTTGCCACAACGTCGCAGCAACGTCTTTGACCCAGTCGATCCCCGCTTGGAACGCGTCTCGAATCGCATCCCACACGCCTACGAAGAACGACTTGATCGCGCCCCATACGCGTATCGTTGCGGCCTTGATCTTGTCCCAGTTCTTGATGACGAGAATGACGGCTGCGACAAGCAGCATCAGCCCCGCAACCACAGCTGCGACAATCCCGATGAGCGGCAGCAGCGCGACACCAGCGGTAGCCATCATGCCAGCCATCGCAGCCATAGGCGCAACCAGCGCGAGAATGACGCCAGTCAGAAGCAGGAAGATCGCAACGACGGCGCCAATGACAGTGACGATCGTCTTCGTCTGCGGAGACAGCTTCTCCCACACATCAACGATCTTCAACACGGCCGTGACGAGGTCCTTGAGGAACGGTAGGAGGATTCTCCCGACATCGATCGCCAGCGTCTCCAACGCGCCGGTGAGCAGTTCCCACTGGCCCGCGAGGTTATTCATTCGCTCTTGCGCGGTGCTTTCAGCGGTGACTTTCCCCATGGCCGCGGCCATGTCGTTGAAGCCCTTTGAGCCGCTGTCCGCGAAGACCGCTGCAGCACGGATCGCGTCAGACCCAAAGAGCGTCTGCAGCGTCGAAAGCTTCTGCTCTTTCGTGAGGCTGGCTGTGCTCTTAGCGAGTAGCTCTTGAACCTCCGCGAAGCTCTTGAGGTTTCCTTCCGAATCAAAGAACTGATTCCGAAGGACGCCCATCTCGCCGCCGTACTCCTGAGCCAGCTTCATCGCCTTGGCCGAGCCCTCTTTCGCGAGGCCCTGCTTGACGACGTACTTCTCAAGAGCGTCTACAACATCGGCGTAGCTGTTGGAGACAGGCTTGATTCCTTGGGCGGCGAGCTTTTTGAGGTTCTCACCAGTGTCAACACTGACGAGCCCGAGCTCGACAAACATCTTACGGGCCTTGTCCGTGTCGGGAATCAAGTTCGACAGGAACGTCTTGATAGACGTTCCAGCGTCGCTGCCCTTGATGCCTGCATTGCCCATCTCGGCGATGGCAACGGACAAGTCGTCGAATGACATTCCCGTGAGGTTCGCAACCGCGCCCGCCTGACTAAGGCTGTAGCCGAAGTCCTTTACGTCAATGGCAGATGCGTTGGCCGCGCCTGCGATAAGGTCCGCGATGCGCGGCATCTTCGAACCTTCGAGACCGAACTGGTTCATCGCGTTTGACGCGATCATCGCGGCCTGTGGCAAGTCGATCTCGCCCGCGGCGGCGAGGTTCACAGTCGCTTTCGCGGCGCCGTTCATGACGTCTGGGATCTTAACGCCGGCTTTCACCAGCTCCTCGATCGCGGCGCCCGCTTCTTCCGCGTTGTATTTCGTCTCCGCGCCTAGCTTAAGAGCTAGGTCGGTGAGCTGCTTCATCTCCTCACCGGAGGCGCCACTCACCGCCTTCACGGCGGACATACGCTTCTCGAAAGTGACAGCCGACTTGACTGCGACAGCGAAGCCTGCGGCGATAGCAGCCCCGGCGCCAGCCATCCCCTTGCCTACGACACCAGCTGCTTGGTTTACACTCTCGGCTTTGTCTTTGGTGTCGCCGAGTTTCTTGTTGGCTCGGTCAAGGCCTTCTCCCTTGAAGTCGATCTCGACCGTGCCGCGGGCGGTGCCAAGATCGTAGTCAGCCATCGACCTCGCACCGCCTTTCTACCTCATCTAGCTGGATCCCGGAACTTGGGAGCTACGCCTAGCCATTTCTCAAGTCGTCTCTGTCTCTTCGTCTCGAGCGCTTTTGCGCTCTGCTTACTGTTGCTGCCTACGCGCTCAAGATCAGCCTCGACCTCTGCGCCGAATCCCAATACGACTCGGTTGAAACACCACGCCGCAAGCGGGTCCGCTTCCGCGTCGATGAAGTAGGCCTCAGACGGCATCACCTTCATCTTCTTGGAGCTCACGAAGGCCTCCCAGAGCATCAGCGGACTCTTGGCGAAATCGCTCCAGGTCGCGGGTCCCACCCACGACATAGTTGAAGAGAAAGAGCTTGTCGTCCAAGTCCACCATGTCGCAGTAGACGACCCCGTGCTTGCGTCGAGTGACGTCGTTCGGCGTCATCTCGATGCGTGGTTTGACGACGCACGCGCAGACAATGCGATCGAGCACGTGAATCATCTGGTCGATGGCCTCTGGGTCCTTCATCAGCTCGGTGACTGATGGGCCCTTCTTTGGCTGCCGACCGTTGGCCTTGGCAGCGTGTTCCTCGATGAACGGGGAAAGCGTGTCGAGGTTGCTCAGCACGCCTTCCTTCAAAAGGCCTTCCAGTCCCGGCCGGCGCACAAGCGCGAGCTGACCGGACGGGAACGTCAGATCCTCGTACGTGCGTTGCGACCCCCACGCCCGAGCTGCGTATCGGCCGTCGTCTGCAGCCTCCTCGACAGGAGGAAGAGACGTCGGGTCGAAATGCCCGGTGGTTGGCTTGCTGGGGCCGGATCGCCGGCGATGTGAACTCGGCATCTAAGTGCTCCTAAGTGAAGTGTGTGGACTAGGTAGTGGTGTCGGCGGTCTCGAGCTGCTCGAACTCGTAGACCGTCCCTTCGCGGCCGGTGATCTTCGAGCCGAGGGCGACACCCGAGCCGGAGGTCAGGAAGAACTCGCCGTCCGCGAACTCGCCCTCGAAGTTGCCGGTGCTTCGGCACCGATCGAGAACGCAGTTCACGTGGCCGCCGGAGTCCGAGATTGCCTTGCCGGTGAGCTTGAAGAACGGCCGGGAATCGGTCGTCTTCTTGGCCCATGTCACCTTGATGGCTGGAGTGATCCCGGTCTCGGTGATGGTGCCGCCCTGCATGGCCTTGCACGCGGCGAAGTCGAGGCCGCCGGACTCGAGCTCCCACTCGACCGAGGGTCCTTGGCCTCGGGTGGTGACGACCTCATCGTCGCCTCGCAGCTCAGTGAACTCCTCGGTCTCGCTGAAGCTCAGAGTGCGAGCGTTCGGAAGGTCGATGGACGTCGCGGCGAGAGTCGTCGCAGCCGCGTCGGTGTAGGGCGTGATCTTGATGTCACGAATGCCGTACGGCAGCGCTGTTGGCAGCGGCATGGTGCTTGTCTCCTGTCTTAGCCGCGTCCTGGTACGCGGTCGTATGGTGCTCTCCGGTGCGGATGTTGAAGTAGTGGAACACGACGACACCCGGCTTGGCGCCGCAGAAGCGTGAGCTGCATTTCACTTGCACGACATCGCCGTCTACGACGATCCCGTGTAGCTTGGAGTCGCACCTCAGCTCCATCCGTCGGCAGCTAGTCCGCGACAGCGAAAGCGTCGTTGTCGATGAGCCAGTCGGCGATCTCCTTCGGGACCTCGATGGCGTTCACGCGATCGAAGCGAAGCCGCTCGTGTTCGACGCCAGCGTGGTCCTTGAGGATGTTCTGCGGGAGGACTCGAAAGTCCGCCTTGCCGGTGTACTTGACCTTCGTGGTCGCAGCCTTCGCTGTCGCCATGCTGTCTCGCTCCTTCTGTGCGTGTCAGTGGGTAGTCTATCTCGCGACGATGGTGAACTGCGCGTATCGAGCGATGGTCCCGTAGCCGTCATCGAAGAGATCGTCAGATTCCCCGACCCACGTCGCGCAAGTCAATGTCACGCCGTCGGCGCCGAGCACATGGAATGACTCAGTCAATGTCTCTCTGACCCACGTCAGCGCCGGGTCGATACGTCGAGTGTAATCCCGTTCTCGGTCATGAACCCAGACGTACAACACCGTCGCACCACGCGACCCGAAAGCTGCTGTCGTCGTCTCCCAATGGAGCACAATGAAGCATTGCTCCCGCGGTGAGTCCACCGAGTTGCTACCGTACGTCTCCTCGACGCCGGGCACATTCCCTGCGATGAGGCTGTGAACTGCAGCGCGTGGGATCGGCATCGTCGGCTACTTCCCGAAGACGGCCGCATACATATGCGACACCGTCTTCATGAGCTCAGGCCCTTCGTGGTGGATCGTCGGCGCAATGACAGCATATCGGCCTGAGAACCGGATCTCCAGCCAAGGCTGGTACGGCATCGCGCCGAAGATGATGAACCCAGTCTTACTCCCACGCTTATACGGACGACCAGTAAGGCTTCCGCGTGCATTCCCGGTGCGGTCTGTCCACTTAGCATATTTCTTCGCGTAAGCCTGTCCACGCCGAGCGTGGTAAGTGCACGAAGCGTAGACGAACGCACGCATCCGCTTCTCCGACTTGGTGAGCTTGTCGGCGATCTCCTTATCGTCCCAGCGAATTCGCCTAGCCACGGGCGACCACCGCCGCCCGACGTTCCCAGCCGTTGAAATGATAAAGCTCGGCGACTTCCCAGTCACGATCGTCGAGAGAGAACACATCAAAACGACCGATCTCCGCGTCCCAGCGACCCACAAGAATGAACTCGACCAGCCTTTGCACCCCGTCGCTGGCGGCTAGTGGCGGGTTGGGGACGACAGGCTCAACTAGCCGCATGATCTGTGCGCCTCGAGGCGTCCCCAGTGCCCAGACGCGCCCACCGCTCGACGTCCGAACAGACGCCCTCGGAGTGAGGTCGATCTGTCGCGGTTGGGTCTGGATGAAGTACTCCGTGAGACACCGTTGCGCATCCAGTTCAGCTGTCGGGGATGGTAAGCCGTCTCCGGGCTGATCCGGTGGGTTGGGGAGGACTATGGACATCTCATCACCCGGCCATATAGGTGCAGCTAATCCCGACCCACGGCGGTACGGTTCCATTCCCGGTTCGGACAGTGATGTCGGTGCCCGTCACGATAAACGTAGCCCCGTAGCTTGCCGTGTTTGCTGCGCCGCTGAAGAATACCCCTGCTGCAGGAGCAGCCCACGTAGGAATGGTGGCGACGCCCGAGTACTGCGTGGAGGCCGCGAACCCGCCGGTCTTGGTGAGCAGTCCTTTAAGATGAACAATGTCTCCGATCCGGCGGGCCAGTAGATCGTACCCAGACTGGTTTGAGTACCCGGACGAAGCGACAATGGAGGCCCAACCTGTGTCGTACGAGTCCGCGACATTGCAGTTGGACGCGTAGCCCGACTGCGAGATCCTATCGACCCTGGCAATGCCCGCGCTCCATAGGTTGACACAGCTTTCCGTTGCACTGTTGCCAACTGCTTTGATGCCTTGAATCAAGATCGGCGTGCCTGGGTTGTTGATTGCGACTCGCACCAGTCGGTAGGTAAGAGCCGTTCGGCATAGGACGTTTCGTACCGTAAAGTTCTCGGAGGTGTCACCCCAGAGCTGGATGAACCCCCGAGAGGAATCCATGCTCGCGGTGCGGTTGACCGGAACGTTTGAGATCCGGCAGTCGTCGAGGGTGTAATTCTTGCCGTCCTGGAGCATTATATTGTTCCCGGAGGCCGAATCACCGCCATCGATGATGAATCGCTCGACCGTGACCCCATCGCGATTCTTAACCTCAAGCCCGCGAGCCTCGGTCCAGTGACCGGTGCCAGGTGTTGAAGATCGCGGACCCTCCGCCGTGGTGTGGATGCCATAAAAGGTCGGGCTCAAGGACGAGCAGTCCACAATTCGCAGGTCTCGGCCGGTGAGGTTAGTCGACTCGACTGCGAAGGAAAGCCCGCATCCCTCCGCCGTGCAGCGCGTGAATACCGTCCGGATATCCCCAGGAGTATTCGAGTGCCCCTTGGCTTGGAACCCCTTGGAGAACCGATACGCGTAGCAGTCGGTCGCCGAGCAGTCGATGGACCCCTCGTCGATCTCGAAGCCGTTCGTGTTCCAGTAGCAGTACTGCCCATCGGAGATCTCGGCGCGGCAGTTGATGAATTTCACCAACCGGGAGAAATGGCAAGTGAAAGCGTCGTCCATCCATGGGTCAACTGCTACGCAATCGCGGACTACCACGTTGATGGACGGTCCTTCGGCGTATGTCGTCGTATCGACCGCTACGTATCGGGCTGCGGCAATATCCACGTTATTCCAGACCCCGCCACGGGTGTAGACTCGCTCAATCACGCAGTCTTTCACCATGGATAGCGCCACGCAGCATCCGCCCGACCCTCCAGCCGCCATTCCTCCGGAGCCCTCAACGCTGGTCTCGGCATTCCGGTCGATCGTCATGTCGGAGATGCGAATATCTCGATTGTAATTCGCACGCACCTGGCGGTCGTTGTACTGGTTCGTGACGACGTTCAAGCCCTGGGCGGACCCGTTGACCATCTTGATAATGGTCTTGCCCATCCCGGCACCCTTGAAATGCACGGAATCCGGCAGGTAGATCTCGAAGCTAACCCACCAAGTTCCCGGCCCTACGTAGACGGTCCTGCCGTCCGCCAAAGCGCTCGCGAAGGCCGCGTCATTGACAGCGGCCTTGCTCGGGTCGTTCGGGACAGCTCCATATCGGCTTACATCCACGAACTCCAATTGCGCTCTGGTGATTACATCCAGAGGCGCAATGGGGGCGGATAGAAGCTTCACGGGGCGATTATCCGATGACTACGCGGTACTGCCCCGTCGTGGGAGCCGTAGCGAAAGATAGCGTGACGGTGTTGACGTCGGTACGAACGTTATCCACGACTACCTCTTCGTATGTGGTGGCATCGTAAACCGTCACCCTCACATCCCGGGTACCCAGGCTGTGAACAACTGGGATGGAAGTTAGTACCCCGTTTCCGATGGCTGCGGCATAAGGCTTACGAGCCACAGTGGAGAAATCAACGCTGACATCATCCGCGCCGACGATGATGCCTGTTCCCTGGCCGACATCGAGGGTCGTCCCGCTCTTGGTCAGACCGGCTCCGGCCGTGACGATCTCGCCGCCACCGCCCGCGCCCACCTGGACCCATGGCAGGTTGGTCGTCCCGACCGTGATCGGGTCGTCGGCCGTACAGCGGTAGATCCGATCGGCGTTGACCGTGCCTCGCTGCACCGTGGTGGTCGCGCCCGACAGCTGCACACCCGTGGTCGCGTCGAGCGCCCGAGTCAGGGCAGCAGCGCTCGCGGTCCAGACGTAGATGCCGTTCTGGCTGGCTGTGGTCTGGTCCTTCAGGAGGATGCGATCCTGGGCCACGAGTGTGACGCCGTCCAGGCTGGTGCCGGGGCTCGCGATGTTGACGTTGCCCGTGCTGGCGGCGACGACCTCCTGCTTCCAGTCGAGGCCGCGGATCACCGAGTCCACGTAGTTCTTGGTCGCGGCCTCCTGCGGGTTCGCAGGATCCGCAAGGCCAACGATCGGCCGCGACTGCAGGTCGAGGCCATTCATCACCTTCATCGTCATGTGAGTATGACCTTCCCTGTCGTAGGCGCCGCCATCGTTACGACGACCTGCTGTCCACTGTACTCGACGTCCGCGATGACCACAGCGTCGTCAACGATGACCTGCACGTTCGGCGTGCGGTCAATGCTGTGCACAATCGTCCATGTCGCGGCTGGCGCTGCTTGCACGTGCTCGAAGAATGTGTCTCCGCCACCGCCCGAGTCCTCTTCGACGTCGAACGGGATCCTGGCGCCTAGTGCCAGGAAGTCATAGAAGCCATTTTGAGCGTAGAAGGAAGCGTTCCCGTTATTGTCCGTGCGGAACGGGTTGAGAACGCTCTCAGGGCCAGTCTCGCCTGTGTACAAAGGCGCTAGGGTGTCGGTTCCGCGGTAGACTACGCTCACCAGCTGATCGCGGGCCACCATGCCGTTCACGTAGCGGAAATTCCGCTGCACCAGGTCGCGACTCATGGACGTACAATCGGCCTCGTACGCGCCGGGCGCATGGCACGGCCGCCATCGTCCTCGCCACTGGCACGTGCACGCCAGTACGCAGCCATCTTCAGCGCCTGTGCATGAAGGTCGCTGAGACTCCGCCTCGAGGACCCTTCCTGGACGTCAGCCATGTCCGCATATCGAGACGCCTTGATGCCCCAGAAGTAAGCGGCATCGGCATCGAGACCGGCGCCTGCGTCGATGATCGCGCCCAGCTCGGCATCAGTGAAGGTGTGCGGCTCGTGCACGTCATTGATGCGCTCCCTGAGCGCGTCGACCTGTTCTTGAGTTGCCACCCTTCACCTCCCGTCTATGAGCGTAGGACGGCGCCCGGCCCTACCCCAGCCAGGCGCCGCCCACGTCTCGTTGCTCGCCTAGCCGCCGTCAGCAGTTCGACGTGCGTCGTCTCCCTCGAGGCGCTGCACGAGCTCAGCCTTGGAGCCGGACTTCGCCAGCTCACGAAGCTCGAGCTCACCTCGCAGCTGATCCGCGGTCCAGCTCGAGTACCCGGGCTCGGGCTCGTCTGCAGATTCGGTCTCGGGCTCAGTGTCCTCGACCAGCTGATCGTACTCGTCTGCTCGGGCCTTCGCCTCCGCGATGAAGTACTCCACCCGCTCGACCGGGAGCCGCGTCAGAAGATCATCGATGTCCTCGACCAGCTGATCGTACTCGTCTGCTCGGGCCTTCGCCTCCGCGATGAAGTACTCCACCCGCTCGACCGGGAGCCGCGTCAGAAGATCATCGATCGTCTCCTGCGACAGCGGCCCCGAGTCGAGGTCGATTCGTACGCTCATCTCAGCCTCCTTCGGATCACGCGTACTCGGGCGGGACCGAGTACGCAGCGGCGCCGATCCGGGTGATCGCCACCCCGCCACGCTGGCGGACGCCGGTGCCGAAGCCACGGACGTAGTAGGAGTCGATCAGCGGGTAGTCGGACTGCTTGTCCTGCACGAGCCGCAGCCCCTTGAGCGACGCACTTGCGTGCTCCCGGAAGCCGATCGGGTTGCGAAGGTCGCCTTCGCCGCCCGACCCCACGAGCACCAGGTACCCGGCGGGAATGTACGACTCCTCGATGATGAGCGCCGGGCCATACGAGCCGACCACGTTGAAGCCCTTGTAAGAGCTCGTCGGCTGGCCGCCGATGATCCCCTGCTGGGTCGGCACGATGAACGCCGGCTGCCCCTGCGACGGGATGAAGTCCCACTTGGCGACTGCGCCGTTCGCGTTGGTGACGCCCTGTCGCCAGGTGCGGATGACATCCACCTGCGCCTCGTTGACGAACAGCGCCAGATCGGTGCCGTTCTCCGACGAGTAGCCGTGCGACTTGAGGTCCGCGATCATCTCCTCGACGTCCCCGGAGTCGAGGGTCGCGGCTCCAGAGCTGCGGAAATGGGTGTGCGAGCCGTCGAACGTGTTGTTCTTGTACGGCGGCGGCACCATGCCGTCGCCATTCCAGAACGTGTACACGTTGTAGTTCTGGCCCTTGATGTTCGCGAGCCGGTTCGTGTTGCGGAACAGCGTCCGCATGATCTCCTTGAACACGTTCCGCGAGTCCGCATCGAGAACCGCATTGTGCACGGACTCGACTTCGACGGCCGACGCATCAGCCAGGTACTGCCACGTGAATCGAGCGGCCACATCGTACCACTTGAACGTGTAGCCCATCTGATACGAATCACCGGTTGCACGCAGCGCCTTCGGCACGCCGTACTCCGAGGCCTCCTCGAAGTCGTCGCCCGAGAAGCTCGGCACGGTCTCGACCATGTTGCTCACGGGGTACGTGAGCGTGTTCACGATCGCAGTGCGCTTCTCGTTGACGAGACGCAGCGTCTCTTGGAACTCGTTCCAGATCTCGTTGAGATCCCGGCCGTCAGCGGTCTGCCCGACCATGACGTCCGCCGCAGCGTTGTAGCCTCGTGCACCGCCGGCGATCGGCGGGATGAGACCCAGGCTGCGGAGGTCCACGAGCTCGTGCCCAGGAGCGGCCTTGGTGTTGAGAGCCCACGCGGACGGCAGCGCCATCTGCAGCTCGAACGGGTTGATCTTGGCGGTGCTCATGCGACGGCCACCCTCTGCGCTCGGACCACGAGACGCGATGCCTCGACCGTGTGACCGACGTAGGTGCCGGTCGCGGTCGCCAAGGCGCCCGTGGTGGTGTTGGCGACGTAGGCGGTCCCCGCGTTCAGCGAAGCGACGTCGACGATCTCGCCGTCGGTCATGACGTCCACGATGTCACCGGCCTTCTTGGGCTGCGACTTCACGACGCCGCCCTCGACCCGTCCGTCGACGACCAGGACTCCGAGGATGCCAGTCGCGCCGGCGCCCTTCACGACTCGTCCCGTGGCGTTGAGCCCCACGCCGAAGGGGACACCGTAATCGGCGACGGCCCAGTCGGCGTTCAGCGGGGCTCGAAACCCGCCCGAGAGCGGGTCATACTTGTCGTAGCGTGCCACGACAGCCTCCCTCTCTTGTTTGTCTTGCTATGTCATCGGTTGCGCAGTGCGGAGTACTTCTTCTCGAGCACCTCGCGCTGCGTGCCTTGCTTGGTCTTGCGTCCGTTCGGCGGCTGACCGGAGCCGGTGCTACCGGAGCCCGGGCCGCCGTCCTTCGGCTTGACCAGGTACGGGTGCTTGGTCGCGAGGCTCTTGATCGCCTCGGACATTCCCGTGACCTCTCCGTCATCGTCGATCTCCACGCCGTCGAGATCCAGTAGCCGGAGGGCTGCCGCGCCGTCGTGCCAGTCGTACTTGCGATCGAGGGAGAAAGCCAGTTGGAGGGCGAGCTTGCGGTTGGTCCCCGCAAGCGCCTCGTTGGTCTTCTTCAGCTCGGCCGCTTCGCCCGTGGCACGGTCGACGTCGGTCTTGTCCTTGTCCTCGTACTCCTTCAGCTTGGCTGCGAGGTCAGCTTCACGCTGCTTCGCATCCTTCAGCTGCGCTCGACGCCGAGCATTCTCGTCGCTCAACGCCTTCAGCTTCGGGTTCCGGACCCGCTCGCCGTTGTCGTCATCAGAGTCCTCATCGGGGTCGTCCCCCGAGTCGTCGTCATCAACGTCATCAACGTCGTCGCCATCGTCTTCGAGTTCCTCATCTTCAGCGGCCATGCGATAGCCGCCGAAAAGCGAACGATGAAGATCGATGAGTGCTTGGGTGTCTCCCGCACGAAGCGCAGCCTCGACGAGCGACGGTTCGGCGAGGCGCAGCCCCATACCGTGACCTCCGGTCTTTTGTGAACGAGTACGATGACTACTGTAGCCCACACGGCTACGCATCCGGGTTAAGAAGCCTTCTTACCCACATAGGCGCATCTGAGATACGAGACACCCGCGACAACGCTTCTGCAGCTGAGAGCCGCTGTACTGGGTCATCTAGGCGCTGCAACAGCGCAGCTGCTTTTCTCGACTCATCTGGAAGAAGCATCAGCTCGTCACCATCCTAGTCGCAGTGCGGTTCAAGATAACCATCTCTTTGCCGCCCATCACATCAATAGCGTCGTAGCCCATAAGTGCAGCGGCTTTTCCGGGGTCCTTGAGCAGTTTTCTCATTGGAGACACCGCGAATTTCGGGTCCAACGCCATATCGCTGAGCATCTTCTTCAACTCTTTGGCGTCAATCGTGCGCGCACCAGGCATGAGCTCCATCTTCGAGACAACCCCATCGTCTTCCGCGTACATCCACGCGTACTTTTCGATAGAGGTCGTATAGACGCCGTTGCCCCACATTCCCTGCCCAACGAACATGTCGCCAGAAGAGTACTGCTTAGCGTACGCGCTTGCGTCTTTCCCAGCGAAACCTCGGAACAGAATCGCGCCTTCAGGCGACGACGTCTGTCCTGGAAAGCCAGTGAACCCTTGCTTCTCCAAAATTGCGTGCAGTACTGGGTCGTGCGTGCCTGCTGCATCGCCATATGACGGTGACATTCGCAGCAACTCTTGAATTTCAGCGTCACTCCATTGGTCAAGCGACTGCCTCGACGCAATACGTCGGACATGCGCAGGCGCAGTAGGCACAGATGGAGTAGGTGCCTCACCCGGGTCCACACCGTGAGAGCGAAGCCAGTCGTCGTACTTTCCCTCTTGAAACGACTTCACGAACTCGTCACGGTCGACTGTTATGGCCGTGACATAGCAAAAGCAGTTAGGGTGCGGCCGATTCGGCACGGCGTTCTTCTTGTACACGCCTGGGCCTTCGCCGATATGGTCCGTCTGGGCGTAGTCGTTGCATTCGTCGGGCACCTTGTGCGACCCGGATAGATGCCACTGCGCGTACGTGACGAACGGCTCAGCCTCGATCTCACGCTTCATCACCGCATGATGAGCGTTATTGATCTCGGTGCGAGCCAGTCTGGCTGCTGCGTACCGAACACCTCCTCGAGTGCTCGGTAACGCGAACTGGCGCACAGCCTTGGCGAATTCGCGCGCTGACGACCCACGACTCAAGTGATCAAAGATGATGCGGTCGAGCTGTCCGCGTACAAGCGCCTCTGACTTCCACACTCGCTCGCTGAGCGGCACGTACGAGTCACCCATCGCACGTCGCAGTGCAGCGTCCACGCTCAACGTAGCAGCTTCGCGCATTCCCGCTTTCAAGATCTGTATCTCGGTCTTCGTCAGCCCGGCGAGTTTGAAGATGTCAGCCGCCTCGGCGAGGTCGTCGCCTGCGGCTGCTGCAGCCAACGCCCGTCCAGCTTCAACTTCACTTCCAACAAGCTTCCATAGCGTCGCGATCTCGCCTCGCATCGCAGTCTGGGCGGCTTTCAGCTGCGAACGCTTCAATGCGGCGCCCGGCCCAGCTTTACGCTCGAGCTTCTTCAGCTCGGTGTCAATCGCAGAGTACGACCGACGCAGATGGTGCAGAATGCGAACCTGGACCGTCTGCTCGGCGCGCAGTTCCCGCTTAGGCCCCGCCATCGCAGTGCTTCTTCCACAGCCGCTTGACCTCGCGACTATCGCTTAGTGCGTAAGCGAGCTGCGCCACCATCCGCTCTCGTGCGCGATGGTAGGCCCGTGACAATGCCAACCACTCGTACGAGTGCATAACGAGGCTGACGTCCTCTGTGACGAAGTCGATCTCACTATGGATCGCGTGCATTGCCTCATGCACAGCGACCTCGCGCACCTTCGCGATGGGCAGTTCCTCTAGGACGACGTCGCTCCACCACAATTGCACGAACATGCCTTGTGTGTCGTACCGAGTCTCGGCCCACGGCTGCGGATCCTCGTCGTTGTCCTCGAGACGTTCCTTGATCGGAACGATCTCCCAACGAGGCTGTCCGAGGTACTGATGCACCGCTGCAACGAATGCGTCGAGCTGCCAGCGCGTTGGGCGCTTCACTTCCCATCGCCCTTGAGCACATTGAGACCCCAGATGAGCCCGCGCACCTCGTCCTCAGTCAGCCCCACTCCCAAGCCATTCGCAGCCGCGGCCTTCAGCCGCCCACACGCCTGAGCAAAGTCGAGCAGCTCTTTCACGTTACTTGCAGCAGCGTCTGCGACCCGCTCGATCGTCTCATCTGACATCGTCACAGCTGCATCTCCTGCTCCACCCGAGCAACGAACGGGTCTGCGTTCCGCGCCGCTGCCAGCGTCTTCATCTCGTCCACAACTGCCTCGCCCATCTGATCCGGGAACTCGTACCCGAGACGCTCGCTCAACAGCTGCCTGCCGTACTCGACGCTGATGAAGCCGTTCGTCGTCAGCGCAACGATCTCCTCGAGGACGACCTTACGATTCTGCGGCAGTGGGTCGTCAACGACGCTCACCGCGACTGCGCCCTCAGCGCCTTCGCCAAAGCTCACGCCTTCGTATGCAGGCAGCCACATCGTGCACAAGTCGTGGAGCATCTGATCGTACACGCCCAGCATCTCGCCCTCGCGCTCAGCGTTCGCTGAGAGAATGGGAGACATCTTCAATGCGAGTGCGATGCCGCTCTCTGCAAGCGCTGCCTCGACATGCCCACGCGCCACATCCGGTACGCCTCGGGCTTCCATCATCGCATCGAGCAGGAAGTTCGTATGGTCCAGTGTCGGCTGCACACTGGTGACGCCGTTGACCCGCTTGAAGTCGGCCTCTGGGTCGATCTCGGCAACGTACCCGGGACCGATCTGCCAGTCAGTCTCCTCGCCCGCGTCGTCCACGGGCGGACCGCTGGTTGTGACGTACAGCCCAACGCCGCCCAATGCCAGCGAAATGTCCGAGTCGCTGATGGCCTGCGTGATTCCCGCAAGCACGGACTCCATGCCTCTCAGCACAGAGGATCCGAATGGTGCACTAGGCGTTGGATCGTTCTTGATGTGATAGAGCGGTAGCGCCGTGATCTGCGGCGGGAGCAGTGTCGGTGGGATCGCGGGAGACGGCGGCGTCGTTGCCTTCTTCAGGTCCTTGGGCTCGAGGTTGCGGTCATCCCATGCGCCTTGTTCCCACCACGACAGTTCGTACGTAATCCCGCCCGTCTCGGTCTTACGCCACGTCTGCTTCTTGATGATCGTCGTTGTGCCATCCTTGGCGAGCGTCTGCTCCACCATGTGCTGCCCAACGACACGGGTGTCATCGTCCTCAGCCATGATCGGGAAATACGCGCCCGGGTCCACCTCAACGACGCGCAGTCGCTTTCCCGGTGGCTTTGCCGGATCCGCGAACAGGCCCCACACCGCATCGCCGCGAATGAGCCCGTACCGCTTTTGGGTGAGGAACTTCCCCCACACACGCTCACGCCGAAAGAGCGGCGTCAGCCATGCGCTCAACAGCTCGCGCTGCTCGGGTGTTCCCAGACGCGGGTCGCAGACGAATGTCCAGTTCTTGCCGAGAAAGCGATTCGTCGCTTCAACGATGCTCATTGCGGACGGAACATAGATGGGCTTCGACTCCGAGCCTCGGAGAACGATCTTGTAGCCGTCCGGATCGTTCCAGTACATCTCCTCATAGCGCTGATATGCCATGAGACGCTGTGCATCGTCAACGGTCAGCCACGTCGGAAGCGTACCGAACATCGGCTCCACTGTGGAGTATGGCGTCAGGGCCACAGGTCGCTCCCTACCTCTTTACGCTGGCTCGACGCTGACGCGCCCTCCGGGCAACCTTATCAGGCGTGCCCTCCAGCCCAGCGAAGAAACGTCCCAGTGCTTCTGGGCCGTGATCGTCCTTCTTCATCGGGTTCTCTGGCGCGTCACCAACTTCGCTGCGACGCTCCGGGTAGCGGTACTCTTGCATGTCGTTGATGAGGCCTACGCACTTGCGGTCGATCATCAGCTTCGGCCGATTGTCCGCATGCTCCATCGGCAGGTGTGGGAGAACCCGCTTGAGCGACTTCCGGATGGCATCCAGACGCCATCGAAGCTCGCCCCCTGTGCCACCCCTGTGCCTGATCTTGAGCTTCTCCTCGAGGATCCTGGTGTCCCCTGGCGATGCCGGGTCCGGGTAGAACGCGATGCAGCTTCCAGGAGCGAGGCCTCGGTCGATGATCCGAGCCGCGAATTCGTCCGCGGCCAGCCCGCGCTCATACACTTCATCCAGTACGTTGATGCGCTCACCGTGCGGATCAACCTGCACCAGCAGCCATACCGAGGGATTCGTGAAGCCGTAGTCACAGCACGCATATGTGCTCCATGCCGGGTCATACTCGAGCGATGCGACATGTGTCTCTTCGTCGAAGTCCTTGAAGACACGGCCCACGAACTCAGTAAAAAGCGCGCCGATCTCCTGGTTGAACGCCTCCTCAGTGAGGTCGCCGACCAGCGCCGCGATCTCCGGGTCAACGCCGTGTTCTTCCGGAATGACCTCGATGCCGCGCTGCATTCTCTCACGCACAGCGTGAATGCCGTCATCTGTCGCGCTCAGCGGGTACACATACGGGTTGAGCCATGATGGCGCTCTCATGCTCCACCAGTCGCGACGCAGCGGATCTTGCCCGCGCTGCCACATGCGGTAGAACCAGTTCTTGCCTTCAGGCGTGGACGTCATCAACGACCAGCCATCGAAGTCAGCCAGTGTCGGCCGCACATACTTAGTGTAGATGACCTCTTTGAGCTTGGCTGCCTCTGCGAAGATGGCTCCACTCAGTCCCTCGCCTACCAGGCTCTCCGGGTGCTTCGCACTCTTGCAGTGCACTTGGAACGTGCCTTCCCACATACTGAGGTGCATGTTCCCGCCGAGCGGGTCATTGTATGTACCGGGCCGGTCGAACTTGTCTTCGTAGCCCATCCGCTTGAGGCGGTTGTACAGGACCCGGAATTCCTTCTCGGCATCGGTGTAGGTCGGTCCTACGACCCAGTACTCACGACGCTTGCCGATCTCCTTGAGCCTCGTCTGGCAGAGTGCGCCGTCAAGCGCCTCCTTCACCAGCCTGTGCCCGCCGATCTCCGACTTACCGAAGCGCCGCCCCGCTGTCACGACACGGTTGCGAACGCCTCCCGCTGCGATGACGCGATCTTGGCCGCTGTGTGGCTTCCAGCCGATCTTGCGGTACGTCCACGCTTCATCGAAACGCCTAGGAGGGTCAAGGCTCTTGCTCCCAGCTTCCTCAGCCTCAGAGAGAGCCCCCACGCGGACCGGAGCCAACGCGCTTCCCTCCCAGTGCACGTGCGCCCTTGCCGACCGGCTCCAGCCGCGGTCCCGCGACAGGCCGCGCATTCAGACGCAAGAGCGCCCGCGCCTCAGCGTCACGGCTGCTGGGTGGGTCCGGCTGGAAGTCGGCCATGAGTGTTCTCCTCTTCAACGATGCTCGCGGTCGATCCTACAACAAGCCCGCCCTCGCTCATCGCCTCGCGAAGCATCTGTTCGATCGGCGTCTCGCTCCTGTGCACGACTTCGATCTTGTCCGGAGCGATCTTGTCGATGATGAACTTGGCCGCACTGAGCCGCTCCTTCACGGGCACGTTCTGATCTTGCACGACTTCCACCATCAGTTGTGTCGCAACGAGGTACCCACGCTTCAAGATCTCGTCACCGCGTGCGAGCAGCCTGCGCTGTAGCTCATCCCGCAACTGCCTGGGAATGAGGCTGGGCGGCTTATGCGCGAACCGCCCAGAATCCTCACGCACTTGACCGCGCATCAGCTCCTCGTCATCGAGATCCTCCGGGCTCAACTCGCCCGATATCACAGCCTGCGCCCGTACGCTCAATCGCACACGCTCTGTGATGTCTCCTCTAGGCATCGGCTACCGCCGCCTCTGATCCCAGAACTGTGTCACAATGCATATGATCACAATGCACACACCAGTCACCCACACTCCGAACAGGAACCATTGCGTGTTCACAGTCGCTCCACCCGGACCCATTGCTGCTGGTACTTACCGACCATCGCGCTCAGCACCGCGCTCAGGTGATGAGCACATGACGACATCTTCGCCAGGCCTTCGGTACTCCCGTGCGTCACACCTTTCACCGCGAGGTCGAACGACACACGCTCTCGGCATCGGTCGGTGGGGTGTCCGCCCTCTCCAGCCGTCGCATAGTCGCACATCATACCCATGTCGCACCTCTCCATATCGGAACTCCATTCGTCCGTCATACCGGCTCGAACCGCTCCGCTATGACGCCCGAGTCGTCACCGAGGTCCTTCTCCGCGGGGTCCGATCGGTACGCCTTGCCGATGACCTCCCGCGCCTTCGGCACGTGTCCCCGAGACTGAACGAGACCGGGCTCGCCACCATACTCCGAAGCCCGCATGTCACGCCTGCCATCCACCGTCGCCATGCTCACAATTCTAGCCTCTCTCAGCTGTCCTTTCTCCCACCCCTCCGGGGTCTCATACTCAAGCTACCGGGGAGTTATACCGAATGTTACAAAAGTATATATTAAGCCGTCCCTCTAAACTATTGCGTACGCGAGGGGAAAATGCCAGGTAAATAGTTGTTGAACCCCGACGAGGTTGGTACTATTGCTTCATTCGGTACTCCTTAAGACAGAAATGAGAGGCCCATCCGTGAGACGAATCGCAGTTGCTCACGTGTTGCCGGGAGATCATCTCCCGAAGCAGCACCCATTCGGAGCCGCGCATGTCGTGTACGAAGTGCACGATCAGCCCGACGGCGGTCGTAGAGTCGTCACAAGTCACGGCGAATGGACGTTCTACGACTCCACAACGCTGCTCGACTTCCCACGTCGGCCAGAGGGGATCATCGACTGGACCAAGTCCGTCAGCCCGCCCAAAGCCCGTGATCTATGCATCGGCGACATCGTCTCGCCAGTGCAGCCGTCGCCGCTCTTTCCCAACCCTCGCCACATCGACGATGACGTCTGGGCTCAGATGCCGCCGGCGAAGCAAGACCAGATCCAGCGCATGTTCCGCGCCAGCTGCCAGACGGTCTGCACCGTCACAGCGCACACCGGGTCTGAGGAGCTACTCGACATCACGATGTCCAGCGCGCAGCGAGGCGGCACGCGCCGGTCGACATGGCACGTTCGCGAGCCCATCATCTTCCCACGCCAGGACTCGACGCTGAGGGCGCGAGCCAAGGGGCGTGGACGCATCAGCCGCATTGTCAAGAACGGCCCGTACACGTCACATGCCGGCGAGCTGGTCTGGGTCGCTCAGCACCCGTACGGTCGCGGACGGTGGCCGGTCGAGCTCACCAACGGCCTCCTCAAAGACGCTGACACCGGGATCCGGATCGTTCGGCCTCCGACGACGCCGCTGCAGTGGAATGAGTTCATCTTCCACGGCGAGGACCCGTACGACCGGCACCCGCGCGACCCGCTGTACGGTCAAGAACGCGGTGAGCCTCTTCCCGAGTAAGTCTCGCTTCGAAGCCCCGACGAATCCTCCACCGACTACCTTCGTTCCGGGCTATAGTGCAACTAAGACCGACCTTAGTACGCAGCCCAGTCTGATGAAGCCGAGCCCCCGCTCGCTCCCCGAGACTCGCTGCGTTTCAAGTGAGGATCTTAGGTAATGCGGGCAGCCCGACCCGGACGTCCATGCCGTCGCGGTCCGGGTCGGGGCTCCCGATTCTTTCAGAACTTTAGGACGAATATGACTGGACCAGTTATTGTGCACAACGGCCGAGACCAGACGATCCGGTTCGACGGCGAAGTACTCGCGTTCGCGAGCACATACGCGCCTGGTCGCGGTCGTTGGACTGAGGTTGTGATCTATCGTTCGACGACCGGCGAATACGTCGTCTCGAAGATCGGCCGGTCAACGGTCGTGCACCTCGCTTCCTCCCAATGCCGACGCAGCCACATGCTGCCGTTCGATCGCACATGCGAACCTCCCCCGGTGCCATACGTCTCGTGCCATAAATGCCGTGTGAACCCGCATGGCGACGTCGGTCTTGTCATCGAACGAGACCTCTTCGCAGCGAAGATCTCGCAAGACGCACGCGGCGCTGTCGCAGCGTGCTACTCCAAAGACAAGAACGGCCTCTTCTACCTTATCGAGCCCGCTGAGCGCGCGCTCGAAGCGGCCGGTGCCTTAGACGACGATCTCTGGCAAGCGTTCACCAACCTCGATCCAGCCTCGCTCCGAGACTGCATGGCGACCCGTTGACAGGCCGCTCGATCGCAGGCTAGAGTCGTAGACGCAAGCTGACGAAGGGACCTCCCGCATGACGAACACAGACGACCCGCCGACGCAGGTCACCACCTATTGGTGCCCGCGCTGCCACAGTCACTACATCCATGACCTCGGCGCTGGGCATGTCACACAGACTGCGCCCGCCTCGAGATGTGGCACCAAGCTGATCCCGCTGGGTTGGTTCCGATGACGGCGACTCGCCTCGAGGTCGCAGAACGAGTTCGAGTCGTCATAGGCGTCTTCAAGGGCCGAATCGTCATCGTCACTCGATGCCGCACCAAGTCGTTTAGCTCTTACTCGGTCAATGTCCGATTCCCGGACTCGGACGTTGACGTTGCATTCCGTCCGGACGAACTGGAGACAATATGACGAAAAGCGACACCGAGCTACGCGCCGAACTCAAGAAGCTACGGCGCGAGCTCAAGGCCCGCGAACGATTCAACCCTGATGACATCAACGAGAACGATGTCATCCTCGTTGTGAAGCGAGTCAAGACGTCAGATGAGTCCATCACGGTGCACTACGGCTTCGACGACCACAAGCCATTCTGCAATGTCTGGGCTTACGAGGACTCCGACGTCGTCTGGACCAATGAAGGTATCGAGGTCTGCGGTCAGATCGTCTCGCAGAAGTACTTTCTGAGGAAGGTGTTCTGCAACTGCGGAGTGAACACGGTCGTGAAGACGCCGCCGAAGTACGAAGAGCGTTCCTATATCATTTTCTTCGTAGGCGGCCGATTCTGGGTCACTGGGTCGACACGGGCTCGCACATTCGACGAGCTCGTCTCCGAGGTCCTCATCAAAGACGAGATCGTCTATGCATACCCTATGACGCAAGCTGCTGTCCTTGACGGCTGGGTTGGAGGCAAGGCATGATCACGCAAGCCAGACTCGATGAGATCCACGAAGCTTACACTAGCGTCAATGACGCGCTTCCGCCCCGCGGAATGCACTCTTCTCTAGTTCCGGCCGTGAAAGATCTATTGCGGACGATTCCTGAACTTCTCGATGCCGTTAGAGACTCCTACACCCCTCAGCATCGCGACGTTCTGTTGTGCGTCAGCAATGATGCGATTCCTCGGTACGTGTATGTTGCGCAATACTGCGACCTGGGCGACGGCATATCTCCATACTGGCAGGTCGCAGGCAGCGACATGCAGTACTCAGACGACGAGATCTTTCCGCACGCGGTCGAACTTCTTCACCGTGAGGAGCAGCCGTCATGACTCAATGGGCCGAGATCACGGCGTTGATCTGTCTGACAATTCTTCTGATCAGCGTCCTCCTCGAGGGCGACGACCAGCCGATGGCGTTTACCGCAGACGAGCTGGAGGTGCTGTGATGGAGATCATCATCACGCTGATCATCTGCGCGACGATCACGGCCTTCGTGTTGATCGGCTGCGTGTACAGCGCCAAGGAGAACACCAAGCAGCAGCGCCACCAGCTGCAGGTCAAGCAGCTCGAGCAGAGCACCCGGCAGGCCCTCAGCATGGACCAGGTCCGGCTCAAGGAGATCGAGCTGGACTATCACAAGATCGCCGCGGAAGTCCTCGAGGCGCAGACGAAGGGAGAGCAGAAGTGAGCAGAGCAGACGACATCAAGAGGGGTGTCCGAGTGAGCGAGAAGCGCGCCACGAAGCGCCCGGGCGACGTCGACTGGCGGGAGGGCTACGAGCCTCGGCACGGGGACGTGCTCCGGTGCCAGGTGCGGGGCGACGAGTACCAGCAGTCGTACGTCGCGGTCTACCGCGACTACGTCGGAGACGGCGTCGGCGCCTACTGGGCCTGCGACGGTACGGAGATCCACGAGGAGACGCCGATCATCCTCTTCGAGGCCGTCGAGATCTTGTACCGGAGGCCCGCGATGAACCGAGCCGTGACCGCCCCCATGACACCGGAGCGGCTGGCTGAGATTCGCGGCCTGCAAGTCGACTCGCTCAGCGCAGATGCTGAGTACAACGCCGATGTATGGGCGCTCGAACAGGCGCGCCTTGACCTACTGGCTGAGTGTGATCGACTGCGGGCGCAGTCCTGGCTTAACACTCTGTCTTACGCGGCGACCGCGCTGGAGGCGAGCGCTGACAATGGGGATCGGTACGCGGCACGGCAGATCCGGGACTATCTGGCCGCGCTGGCTTCTGGTGACGAGGCCGGCCCCTGTGAGCACGGACGCACCGCCTGCCAGTGCTACGGCGACGAGGTGCAGCCATGATCGTCATCATAGAAGGCGTGGACGGTGCGGGCAAGACGACGTTGGTAGACGCCCTCATCGCAGCCCACGACGGGCCCAGCAGGGTCATTAAGCGGTCGCAGCTGCGCGAGGACCCGATGGTCGCATACGAATGGCGTGACCTCTCCGAGTACGACGGCTCGACACTGTTCGTCTGTGATAGGTGGCACGTCGGCGAGCTCGTGTACGGCCCGTTATACAGAGGTCGCTCTATGCTGGAGCCCGCGCAGACACTTCACATCGAGATGGCGCTGACAACGTTAGGCGCATTGCGGCTTCACGTTACTGCGCCGATCGACGTCATCATGCAGCGTGTCGCGGAACGAGGCGAGGAGTTCCTTCAGCCCAAGCACTTCGGCCTGGTCTGGGACTTCTACCGGCACTACGTCACCACGCCTCTGGGTCGTCGCTGGCAGACGATCGACTCGTCCGAGCCCTACCGGCCAGCTGAGATCTTGCGACGCGCCAGACGGGCGTCTGCGGCCGCTCGCGGCCTGGCTGTGGCCCCTTCGTACGTCGGACCGGTCCGCCCAGACGTCTTGGTCGTCACCAGCTCTCGGAGACGAACTCGAGGACTGCCCGACTTCCGCTTCGCAGCGACACCAACGATCTCGGACTCGCGCTCGCTTGCGGTCATGAGGCAGGTAGAGGCGAGTCATCGCGTCGTAGGCGTTACGACAGCGTGTGAGGGTGTGAATATTGGGCAGCAGTGGGAGCGTCTTGGTCGCCCACGCGTCATCGCGACAGATTACGCATCACAGCACGCGGCGGAGCTCGCTGAGGTTCCGCACAGCATCGTCTCAACGCACAGCATTCAGCGAGCCATCGACCATCCAGAGGAGACAAGATGACGACCGTCGCCGATGTGCGTCAACATCTCAGAGATCAACTTCGTCATGAGCGATCATCTCCCGGCAGCGTCGCCCATGCAGGCACGATCGAGATCCTCGGGGCATCGTTCATCGCAGATGAGCCGACGATCTTCGGCGCACCGCGTCAAGACTACATTGCGCGTGAGATCGAGTGGTACCTCACCCGAAGCTGCAACGTCATGGCAATGGAAGGACCGATCCCCAAGATCTGGCTCGACATCTCCACGGACGCCGGCGAGGTGAACAGCAACTACGGCTATCTTCTTTTCTCGGATGAGAACGGCCGTCAGTACAACAATGTTCTCTCGACGCTGCGAACCAGCCCTGATGGCCGACGCGCCACAGCGATCTACACTCGGCCGACCATGCACACCGACTGGTGCCGAGACGGAATGCAGGACTTCGTCTGCACCAATGCGGTGTGCTACTTCATACGCCGCGGTGTGCTGTATACAGTTGTGCAGATGCGTAGCAATGACGCCGTCTTCGGCTACCGCAACGACTACGCATGGCAGCGATGGGTACTCGAACAGCTCGCCTGTTCATTGCGTGTACGACCCGGGGACATCATCTGGCAGGCAGCGAGCTTGCATTTATATGAGCGACACTGGTCGCTGGCAGAAGCGGAGACAGTCTGATGACATCCAAGAAGATCAGCCTCACAGGAGATGACCTCACATCGGCGCTTGATGCGCTGTACGAGAACTGGGTTTCCGAAGAGGCCCGAGCCCGTCATGACGCGAACAGCCGTCGCGAAGCCAAGCAGTACCTTCTCCATGCAGTCTGGCCCGGGTTCGCGGCGCTCATCGACCTCGCGAACAAGCGTCTCACAGCGCACGCTGCAGACATCTGGCAGGAGGGTCGCGCCGCCGGCACAGACGCAGTCAACCCGTACGCCGAGGATGGCGTGTGATGGAGCTTCCTATCTTCCCAGATGACTGGCGGCCTGAAGGCTGGCGTCCGAGCATCTCCGAGAAGGCATGGACATCGTCAACGATCTCCATCGGCGACAACCTGGCCGGACTGCTTTCTGCACGCCATCGCCCGTCATGGGATGAGACATGGATGGCGGTCGCAGACGCTGTGGCGCTGCGCAGTCCATGCGCACGGAGGCGCATCGGCGCTGTCATCGTTGACCCGACGAATCGCCCTATCTCAACGGGGTACAATGGCCCGCCAGCGGGTTTCATTCGTGAGCTCGATTCCAACTGCCAGTCATGGTGCGCGCGTGCGCAGGCGGGCGCTCAGCCCTCGCAGACGTACGAGGGATGTCCATCCATACACGCCGAGGCCAACGCCCTTCTGTTCGCGGACAGACGAGACTTCAAAGGCGGCACGCTGTACGTCACGTCGGCGCCTTGCTGGGACTGCGGGAAGCTCGTCTCCAACAGCGGGATCAAGCGTGTCGTCATGCGTCTTGACGAGAAAAAGGACGCGCATCGAGACCCTCACAAGACGCTTCAGTTCCTCGACGACTGCGGGCTAGAGTTCACTATCTGGGAGAATGAGAGGCAGAAGCATGGAGACTGAAGACCTACGGCTCAAGTCCGATGAGGCGTGCAACCTCGAGGTGCAACAGTCCTCTGGAGAGGTTGACTCATGGGAGAACGTCATCTTCGAGCGGACGCCGGTGGGCTCTCTCATCATTCGCACCCTGGATGACGAAAGTACCGAACTCTTCGCTGGCGAAGACGTCGTGAAAACGATCAGGTTCACGACAAGCCATCTCGTCGCAGAGTACGCGCCTGGCATGTGGATGAAGTGGGAGGTCGTCTCATGACGAAAAATCAGAGCCCGCTCGACGCAGCCGCACGACAGGACCTTCGGCGACAAGAGCAAGTTCAGTGCCAGGTCGAGATCATCAACCGACTTCTCAACGGTGCGACGTACGATGATCTCATGCGCGAGCAAACTGAAGAGATTGCAGCACTGCGTTCGCAGCGCAAGAACGTCCTCAAAGTGATTCATGAGTTGCAAGCTGAAGATCGTATTACTCTCTCCGAGGGGTACTCCGTGCCGGCGAATCAGTCGATCATCGAGGACCTCGCTTCAGCAATCGAGCTCGACCTGTGAGCGTTCTCGACCACGTCCAGCTCCACTTCGTTCGCACTCTCGACGATGCATTCGAGCTCAAGAGATGGCTCGGCGAGCGCCGGCGCTTCATCGGCGTTGACACTGAGACCGGCGGCTTCGACCATGTCCGCGACGAACTGCGGCTTGTCCAGTTCGGTGACCTCGACCACGGCTGGGCTGTGCCCTACGGCGACTGGGCTGGTTTCGTCAAGGAGGTTCTCGAGACGTACGACGAGGCGATGGTGCTGCATAACTCGCAGTTCGACGCGAGGTTCATTCACACAGCGACAAAGCAACGCTGGAAGTGGGAGAATACGCACGACACCATGACGATGGCGCACCTCCTCGACCCGCTCAGACCGAAGGGCCTTAAGCCGCTCGCCGCAGCGCATGTCGACGCCAAAGCGGTGTCCGCACAGCAGACGCTGCACGATGCCATGGCGGCGAATAGATGGTCATGGGCGACCGTTCCCGTGGACTTCCCGTACTACTGGGTGTACGGCGCGATGGACCCAGTCTTGACGTGCTACATGGCCGAGAAGTTCTACCCGCAGATCGAGTCACAGTACTCGCAGGTATACGACCTCGAGATGAACACTTTGCGAGTCGTCTACGACATGATGATTCGCGGCGCTCGGGTTGATCTCCATTACTGCGAGGCCAAGTCCACCGAGCTGATGAACTGGGCGCACCAAGCAATGCAGTGGACAGCCGAGTACTTCGGCGTGTCGTCTTCGATGTCGAGCGTGCAGCTCGGCAAGGCGTTCGCGAAGATCGGAGTCGACCTCCCACCGGTGTACACCAAGTCGGGCGCGCAGTCGTTCGGCAAGGAGGCGCTGGAGATGATCGACCACCCGCTCGCGGAGACGATCCTGCGTGTTCGGAAAGTGGAGAAGTTCGTCGGTCCGTACTTCCGCAACTTCATCAAGATGGCGGACGCGAACGATCGCGTGCATCCGACCATCTGGGCGCTCGGCACGCGTACTGGTCGTATGTCCATCACGGACCCGGCATTGCAGACCCTGCCGAGGAAAGATCCCACCGTTCGTGATGCATTCATTCCGTCCGAGCGCCGTACACTTATCTCCTGCGACTACGACCAGATCGAAGCTCGCCTTGCTGCGCATTTCGCGCAGGATGCGAATATGATCGCAGCATTCTCGGGCGAAGACTTCTTTTACGCACTGGCGTCTCAGATCTATGGGAAGCCGCCGTCTGAGATCGCCAAGGAGGAGCGCCAGCTCACCAAGAACACGACGTACGGCAAGTTGTACGGCGCTGGACCCGCGAAGATGGCACTGACCGCCAAGGTCCCGCTTGATGTCATGCAAGGCGTTGTTGACGGCTTTGACCGTGAGTTTCCCGGGATCAAGGTTTTGCAGCGTCGCATCAACGATACTGCTGCTCAGCGCGCTTTGACGGATGGCGTCGCGTGGATTCGTACACCGATGGGTCGTCGTCTTGTCGCAGACGACTCCAAAGAGTACACGCTCACGAACTACCTCATTCAGTCGCATGCGGCTGAGATCTTGAAGCGGGCGCTGGTGGAGATGGACGCAGCGGGGCTGGGCGAGTACATGATCCTGCCGGTGCATGACGAGGTCATCTTTGACGTACCGCACACTGAGGTCGCAGACGTACTGCCAGTCATTGGCGACGTCATGAGCGATAAAGAGAATTATCTCGTCCCGATCACGGCCTCGCCTGAGGTCATTGACGGGCCGTGGGGAAGCAAATACCGATGAGAAACAACATCCTAGCGTTGGACCCGGGAAAGAAGACGGGGTGGGCGCTCGCTTCGTTCAAGACCGACGGGTCAGTGTACTTCCAAAGCGGCGAGCAGACGTTTTTGGAGAACGCTTCGTTCGTTCACACGACAGCGGCGTCGACGGGCGACGAGCTCAGTGTCGTAAGCGAGTCGTTCACCATCACGGTGAACACCGCGAAGAACACACAGGCGACATGGTCGCTCGAGCTCATCGGGATCTACAGGTACCTCTCGCTCGCGTACTGCAGGGAGGATCTGACGCTGCAGGCGCCGGCTGCAGCCAAGCGCTTCAGCTCAGACGACAGACTCCGTGCGATGGGATGGTACACGCCCGGCAAGGGACATGCGAATGACGCTGCGCGCCACCTCATGCTGTACTTGGTGACGCGTAAGTGGTGGGACGACCGTCTCGCGGTGTGACCGACGCTGAACGCATAGCTCAAGCCCAGAATCCTAGTAGTGTATTCATCATCGACGAAGGGAATCGCAGGTGACAGACGTACTGATCGACGTGTACGACGAACGTCGAATCGTCATCACGTCGGACAATGTGTTCCGCGACAAAGAGCTCATCATGCAGCTTCCCGGCTGTCGCTACGAGACCAAAGAGCACCGCTTTCTGGCACCACTCACTTGGGCGACATGTGTTGCGATGCGAGGCATTTTCGGTGTCAGGCTGAGCGTTGGGTCCAAGCTCATCGAGTGGGCCCAACGTGAACACGCTGAGCGCGTCTCACCGTCCCTCGAGTTACGTGCGTCCGTTGAGGCGAATGGTGATCCTGATCTCTACCCGTTTCAGCGGGCGGGTGTACAGTTCCTCGCTTTCGCACGCCGTGCGATGCTGTGCGATGCTATGGGCACTGGGAAGACGGTGCAGACAATCCGCACGTTGATGGAGCTCACTCGGCGAGGCGAAGACGTCTTTCCGGCGGTCGTCATCGCGCCGAACAACATGACTCTCACGTGGAAGAAGGAGTTCGAGAAATGGTGGCCGGGTCTCACAGCCCAGGTCATCAAAGGCTCGGCTGCGAAGCGTCGCGAGATCATCAAGACTCCCGCACATGTGTATGTCATCAACTGGGAGGGCGTTCGGTCGCATTCGCGTCTCGCGCCTTACGGCTCGGTCAGGCTGAAGCGGTGTGTTGACTGCGATGCGTCGCTGGCGAATGTCCCGGCGAATCAGCGGTCGCGGTGCGAGCATTGTCCGAAAGAGCTCAACGACATTGCATGGCGCACCGTCATCGCCGATGAAGCGCATCGTATGAAGGATCCCCGAGCGAAGCAGACTCGTGCGGCTTGGGCGCTTCGCACGAAAGATACCGAGTTCGCCTTCGGTCTTACCGGCACGCCGATCGCGAATGCGCCGCACGACTTTTGGTCTGCGTTGCATTTCATCTCGAAAGATGAGTTCCCGCAGCGTACCAAGTACATCGATCGCTACTGCCTAACCCAGTTCAACCCATTCGGCGGGATGACGATCACCGGCCTACGGCAGGACACCAAAGAAGAGTTCTTTAAGATCGTAGATCCGCGCCTCCGACGCATGCCGAAAGAAGCCGTCCTGCCACAGCTTCCGAAGAAGACGTACGCGACACGTTTCGTTGAGATGACGGCGAAGCAAGCTCGAGCGTATGCGCAGATGGAAGACACGCTCATCGCGCAACTCGACGAGGGCGTCGCAGTCTCGGTGAACCCTCTTGTGCAGATGACCAGGTTGATGCAGTTCGCTTCGGCATATGCAGTCATGGGCGATAACGGAGACGTTCAGCTGTCCGACCCGTCGTGCAAGATCGACGCATTGATGGACATCATTGAAGAAATGGGCGGGGAGTCGCTTGTCGTCTTTGCACAAAGCCGGCAGCTGATTGATCTAGCGGCCGCACGATTGACGAAGCACAAGATCGAGCATGAGCTGATCGTGGGCGGTCAGACGCCTGATGAACGAGAGCTCGCCAAGACGAATTTCCAAGAAGGCAAAGTGCCCGTCATCTTATGCACCATCGCCGCTGGCGGCATCGGTATCACGCTCACCAAGGCCGCTGCAGCCGTGTTCTTGCAGCGCTCGTGGAGCTCGGTGGATAACTCGCAGGCTGAAGACAGGGTGCATCGGATCGGGTCGGAGATCCACGACAAGGTGACGATCATCGATGTCATTGCGACGGGCACCCTCGAGGAACGGCAGCGAACGGTTCTGGGCGGAAAGCTCGACCGTTTGGAGGAGATCTTACGGGATCGGGAGACGATGAGAAGGGTGTTGGGAGAATGACGAAGTATGAAGTCGTACTGAAGGCGCTGCCTCCACATGAGCAAGAATTCGAGTATGCGGTCATCTACGATGACGGCATCGGCGACGAGCAGCTCATTCTCAACGAGAGCAGCGCTGAGATATTGGGCGACGTCATCACCGTGACTGTCGTCTCTGGCGATCAGGTGAACATCGCTATTCCGCACAGGAGCAGGACTCGATGACCAAGCAGCTGCTGATCTCCAACTCGGAGATACAGACGTGGAAGGACTGCCGCCGGAAGTGGTGGCTGGTCTACTACCGAGAGATGGCTCCGCGTCGTGATCAAGAGGATCCGGTAGGCGCCCGCCAGCTCGGCATACGGATTCACATTGC
>RRZT010711859.1_pt1 | contig 59784 bp, 50 predicted proteins | sample 2165551 | NCBI WGS metagenome assembly RRZT01 (sample SAMN10456910, study PRJNA506462) | wastewater metagenome | biome: wastewater; feature: sludge; material: wastewater sludge; isolation source: wastewater sludge with Escherichia coli K12::gfp cells carrying plasmid... | place: USA: Moscow, Idaho... | reverse complement strand
CTCACAAATACCAGTATCAGCATGGTATGACCTGATTGGAGAACAAACAATTGCCGATGCTGTATTAGATAGGATAGTAAACTCATCACATAGAATAATACTGAAAGGTGAGTCGCTTAGAAAAGGAAAATTAAGTATGAATAAATAAAATTATTAACTTTGTCAATGATCTTTCAAAGAGGTAAAAAAACTATGAATTATAGTGGCACGGTTTGACCGAAAAGAGTGGCACTATGAGACCGAAATACCCAATCCTAATGAAAAAGTATCACAAGATAGAAGAGGAGACACCAATAGTTCGAATACTCGAGGTAGGGATGATCGATAAATTTTTATCTACATCACCATCCACCCACAAAAAAAGTACCCACTTCTCAGTGCACAGCTTTTTTCCTTTTTATTTATTACAGCTCTATAAAGCAAGCGTAAAATTATATTACATCAAAATCATCAAGATTTTTTATTCCACCACATACTCCTCTTTCACCCTCTCTTTGAGCTCTTGAATTTCCAGTGTGCCCTCTTCTTCTTCTACTACAGGGGGCTGCAGGGTTTTTTTGTATAGCTCTTCATTGTTGAGCACTTCCAATGCTTTGTCGAAAACTTTATCTGTTTTCAGCATCTCTTGCATGGCGCCCTCTTTGTAGTGGTAGCGTTTCACTATCTCACTTGATATGAGGCTTTTTATCTCATCTTTAAAGGTTTCTAGGTCTCTGTCGAGGTTGGGCACTAGCTTGTCTTCAAGAGCTTTAAACTCTTCGGCAGCCGTGTCCATGTATCCTTCAAACTCCATTACTTCGCTTAACGACTTAAGGGTCTTTTCGCTTATTCTGTCGTATTCGAAATCGATAGATTTTACATACTCTTTAAAGCCTTCGTATTCCTCGTCGGTGTAGGTAAAATCTTCAACAGAAGGAATGTTCTTTTGATTTTGTGCCCACTGTGTGGCGTAATTAAAAATCACATTCTCTGTCATTAGATAGAATGATATAGTGCCTGGACGTGCTTCTTCGATAGTGATATCGGGGGTGATGCCACCTCCATCACGTACTTCTCTGCCATTTCTGGTGTGAAACACTGTGGTAAGGCTATCAGGAATTCTGCCAACGCTACCATCTGGGTTGCGGTGTGTGTAGTCCATGGCTTGAATACCTCTACCACTAGGAGTGTAATATTTTGATGTGGTAACCTTTAGACTCGACCCAAAGGGGAGTTCCCTTACTGTTTGTACAAGTCCCTTACCAAATGATCTATCGCCTACAACAACTGCTCTGTCGAGGTCTTGCAGTGTGCCTGCCACAATTTCGGATGCAGAGGCCGATGTGTTGTCGATAAGTACTACTAAGGGTATAATGCTATCGATGGGTTGTTCTGTGGTGCTTACTACGCGGTCCCACTGTTTTATTTTTCCTTTGGTTGAAACTACTTCTTGTCCTTTTGGCACAAAGAGGTTTACTATTCTTACAGCCTCTTCCAAAATTCCTCCACCATTGCCACGAAGGTCAAGGATGAGCGATTGAGCACCTTGTTCTTTTAGGCTCAATACTGAGTTTTTTACCTCCTGTGCTCCATCTTCTGTAAATGTGTCGAAGTGGATATAGCCAATATTGTTGTCAACTATAGCAGCATAAGAGATGGGGTGGATGGCTATCTTTTCTCTAACAACTTTAAATATCCTCTCTTTTTTCTCTCCTGGGCGTTTCACAGTGATGGCTAGTGTTGTACCTGGCTTACCTTTCAGTAAATCGCTTACTTCTTGCACGTTTGACTTTGTAACATCCTTATCGTCAATTTTTAGGATAATATCACCTGCTTTTAGTCCACTTTTATCGGCAGGAAGATCACGGTATGGTTCGTTTATAACTACGTTGCTATCTTGATAAGAGATAATAGAGCCAATGCCTGCATACTCGCCAGTGGTCATAAATTTAAGGTCGCCCATCTCATCTTCAGAGATATGTACTGTGTAGGGGTCGAGTTGTGCCAACATGGAGTTGATGGTTCTATTTACCACTTTGTCAATATCTATGCTATCAACATAAAAAAGATCTATCTCTTTAATGATAGTTGTGAGGATGTCTATGTTCTTATTTATTTCAAAATGTCTATCTTTGGTTGTTGGCTTTTGTGCCGTTGCAAAAGTGGATAAACAGATAATTGTACTGAGTACAATAAGGAAATGCTTTTTCATTATTGAGTCGATTTCTATAAGTTTGGTTCTTGATATATCTTTGTATTATAACAAAGGAACTACTTTTTTACGAAAATAAGCCTCTGTTTTAGTTATATGTTTCTAAAATTGCTACCTTTATGCCCTTTTAGGAATCATAATTAGTTGTAATATAGTATGCGATCATCCATAAGGTATATAATATTTCCGGGGTTAATAGCTTTAGTTATTTTCTATCTCACCTGTATTGTAGATGTAGAGTCTATTCCAGTTCCTGAAAAGGTGTTTCAATATGACAAGCTGGTTCATTTTGCAATGTTTTTTGCACTTTCGGCTGCTGTGTTTATCGATTACTATTTGAAGCACAAGGGCAAACCAAATGGGTATAGGTGGCTTTTGTTTGGGTTGGTAATACCTGTAATATATGGCGGATTGATTGAAGTGGCACAGGAAAACTTTTTTGCTAGGAGCGGCGATTTGTACGATTTTATTGCCGATGCTATGGGATCGATGAGTGCTACTATTGCGGCACTGTTTTATGTGTATGTAAAGCCTAAAAAATAAAATAGAGGTGTCTCTTATAATAATGAATTATAAAAAACTATAGGATTATGTTTTCAAAGAACTATTTTTTAATGGCGTGTTTGTCTGTTTTTGTACTGATGAGTTGTACGGGTAATAAATCGGATAACAGAGAGAAGACAAACGAGGAGTTGAACAGTGAGGCGTTGCTTGAAGGTGAAGCCTCTGAAAATGCTGATGACGAAAGGGGCTACATTGTGAAGGTGGGTGATATGGCTCCTGATTTTGAGATGACTTTGTCGAATGGCGAGCATGTACAGTTGTCGTCGTTGAGGGGCAAGGTGGTGATGCTGCAGTTTACCGCTAGTTGGTGTGGTGTTTGTCGCAAAGAGATGCCTTATATTGAAAGCGATATTTGGGCAAAGCATAAAGATAACGCCGATTTTGCGCTTTATGGTATCGATAGAGAAGAGCCGGTGGAGAAGATAAATGAGCTGATTGAGAAGACTGGTGTTACCTATCCGATAGGGCTCGACCCCGAGGCAGATATATTTAAATTGTATGCCGAGGAGAAAGCTGGCATTACACGCAATGTAATTATTGACAGGGATGGCAGGATTGTGATGTTGACTCGCCTTTTTGAGATGGATGAGTTTAACGAAATGGTGGGGGTTATAGATGGGTTGCTAGAGAAATAGCAAAAACAGAAAGCTCGATATTTTAAATTATAAAACTATGAAATACGAAGATCTTAAAATATTAGATGAGTTAAGAGAGAAGGGCAGCATTACTGAGGAGGAGTATCAGCGCGAGAAGGCAAAGGTGTTGGCTGACGATAATAGGTGTTATGCTGGTCATAATGATAATAGGGGCTATTCGCGTTCGCAGAGAAATCCTCTTTTTGGTATGACACAAAACAACTACTTGATGTTGATGCATCTATCTATGTTTGCCAGCTTGTTTACCTTTTTTGTAGGTGTTGTGATACCTATAGTTTTATGGGCAATAAATAAGGATAATAGTGCAGAGGTGGATAGGCATGGTAAGAATATTCTTAACTTAATTGTAAGTTATGCTATATATGCAGCAGTGATGACAATAACTATAATAGGAATTCCGTTGCTTCTAGTTTTATTTATAGTTTTAATAGTAGTAGTAGTAAAAGCTGCCATAAAAGCCAGCAATGGTGAGTATTGGGAGTATCCGCTTACTATCAAATTTTTTAAATAGATGATGAAAGAAAAACCCCTTATACGATATAGCAACGTATCTTTGAATATAGAAGAAAATACTATACTTAAAGATGTGGATTTTGAAGTGAACCGAAACGATTTCCTATATGTGGTAGGGAGAGTAGGCTCCGGAAAAAGCACTCTTCTGAAAAGTATATATGCTGAGCTTCCCATTGAAGAAGGCGAGGCTTGGGTGTTTGATTATGACCTATCGGTGCTGAAAAGAAAAAACATCCCTTTTTTGCGTCGTAAGATAGGAATTGTGTTTCAAGACTTTCAATTGCTTATTGATAGATCGGTAGAGAAAAACTTGGAGTTTGTTTTGAAAGCTACTGGTTGGGAAAACAAAAAGGTGATAAAAGACAGAATAAATGAGGTGTTAGAGCAGGTGAATATGCAAAACAAAGCGTACAAAATGCCTCACGAGCTATCGGGTGGTGAGCAGCAGCGCGTTGTGATAGCAAGGGCATTGCTCAATTCACCTGCGTTGATATTGGCTGATGAGCCTACAGGAAACCTCGACCCCGAAACTGGCAACCAGATTGTAGAGCTCCTACACACTATTTCTGAAAAAGAGGCTGCTGTGATAATGTCTACTCACAACTATTCGATTGTGGAGAACTTTCCAGGGAAAATAATGAAGTGCGAAAACATGAACCTGATAGAGGTGCAGCACTACCAATTAGGTGAGGGGTAGTATAGTTAGTATGTTCTTTTTTGAGAGAGGCAGAGAAGCTTTATAGTTAGATGACTATTGGGTGTACTCTTGCTTTGTTTTAACGTTTATAGACTCATTCATCTCTCTATTCGTAGATAAAAAGATGAGAGGGTTGATATTTTTTTGTACATTTGCAACTTTAAAAATAAGTTCTAAAAAAATCCATATTGTGGCTGATACAAAATACATTTTCGTTACAGGTGGCGTAGTTTCTTCTTTAGGAAAAGGAATAATTGCAGCATCACTTGGAAAGCTTTTACAATCAAGAGGTTATAAGGTAACCATCCAGAAATTTGATCCATATATAAATGTAGATCCCGGAACCCTGAATCCATATGAACATGGCGAGTGCTTTGTTACTGTAGATGGGCATGAGGCTGATTTAGATTTGGGTCATTACGAGCGTTTCTTAAATATTCAAACAACAAGAGAGAATAATATTACAACTGGTAGTGTATATCAGAATGTGATAAATAAGGAGCGTAAGGGCGATTACCTGGGCAAAACTGTGCAGGTGGTACCTCATATAACCGATGAGATAAAGAGAAATGTAAAGCAATTGGGTATCAAAAACAAGTTCGATTTTGTAATTACCGAAATTGGTGGAACTGTTGGTGATATCGAGTCGTTGCCCTTTCTAGAGAGCGTGCGTCAGTTGCGCTGGGAGCTAGGCGACAAAAGTTTGGTTATTCATCTTACTTATGTGCCATATATTGCTGCTGCAGGTGAGTTGAAAACAAAACCTACACAGCACTCTGTTAAGGAGCTTCAGTCGCAAGGTATACAACCAGATATGTTGGTGTTGAGAACCGAAAAGGATTTGAATGAAGAGATATTGCACAAAGTAGCACTTTTCTGTAATGTTAAGCAAGATGCAGTGATGCAATCGATTGATGTGCCAACAATATATGAGGTGCCTCTTATGATGAGAGACCAATTGATGGATGAAGTGGTGCTCAAAAAAATGGGTATGCCCATTGGCGAAAAGCCCGCATTGAGTGCTTGGACAGACTTTCTTGAGAAGATGCGCAATGCTACTAAGAAGGTGGTTATCAAATTGGTTGGCAAATATGCTGAGCTGCCAGATGCTTACAAATCTATCAACGAGTCGTTGTCGCAAGCTGCTATTTATCATGATAGGGTGTTGGAGTTTGAAGCTATTCAATCTGAAAACATTACACCCGAAAATGTGGAGGAGTTTCTTAAGGATGCCGACGGTATTGTGGTAGCACCAGGATTTGGTCAGCGAGGTGTGGAGGGTAAGTTTACCACCGTTACTTATGCCCGCGAAAATGATATACCTACTTTTGGTATATGTTTGGGTATGCAGTGTATGGTGATAGAGTATGCTCGCAATGTGTTGGGGCTAGAAGGTGCAAACTCAGCAGAGATGGACTCTAAATCGCCTCACAAGGTGATAGATTTGATGGAAGATCAAAAAAACATTACTAGCAGGGGTGCTTCTATGCGTCTGGGTAGTTACGATTGTCGACTGGTGAAGGGCTCAATTACATACAATGCTTATGGTAAAGAGTTAATTTCAGAGAGACATCGTCATCGCTATGAATTTAATAATAAGTATAAAGAGGAGTTTGAGAAAAAGGGCATGACATTTACTGGGTTTAATCCCGATTCAGACTTGGTGGAGGTGATAGAGGTTCCTGGTTTAAAATGGTTTGTTGGAACACAATTTCACCCTGAATACAGCAGCACAGTTATTGCACCCAATCCTCTGTTTATGAGTTTTATGTCTGCAATAATAAATAATAACAATAAAAAGTAAATTAAAAATAGCACTATAAGCTATATCTAATTATAGCATAGTAGCAATATAAAGTACAAATGGATAAAAATACTATTACCGGTTTTCTTCTCATCGCAGTTGTAATGATTGTTTTTACACTCACACAACAACCAAGTGAAGAGCAATTGCGTGAGCGTAAAAGATTGCAAGATTCAATTCAGCAGGTAGAGCAGGCAAGAGCTCAATTGGAGGCTGAACAACTAACTATAACTGATACACTTAATGATGGTGAGGCAAGTGCTCTTACCGATTTTTTTGGTGGAGACACATCTGTTTCTGAAGATACTACAGCCGTTGAGGTGGTAGATGTGGCAGAAGCTGAAGTGGCTGACGATGATACATCTTCGTTTATGGCGTCGTCTGCTGATAAAACTGCTAAAGAGGAGCTCATTACTATCGAAAACGATGAAGTTCGTTTGATGGTTTCTACTAAAGGTGGATGGATCTACTCGGCAGAGTTGAAAGAGTATAAAAGATACGACAAAGACACACTGTTTCTTTTTAGAGGCGATGAAGCAAGGTTCAATTTAGAGCTATTCAACAATAAAAGTGTAAGGCTGAATACTGAGAGCGAAACCTTTACTCCAATCTTGTCGAACGATGGTAAAACCCTAACGATGCGTTTGGGTTATACAAATGATAGGTATATCGACTTTGAGTATTCACTTCCCGAATCGGGTTATATGGTCGATTTTGATATCAAGGTGAATGGAATGGCAAGCAATTTGCATGCCGAAAGTCTTCAGAATTTCCGTATCAAGTGGGATCAAAAGTTGCGCCAACAAGAGAAGGGGGCTAAGTTTGAAAGAAGATATACAACCATCTACTACAAATATGCAGGGCTTGATGTAAAAAACATGTCCGAAAATAAAGATGCAAAGGAAGAGTATAGCGATCCTATTCATTGGTTTGCATACAAAGACCAATTCTTTACTACTACTTTTATTGGAGACAAACCTTTTACCAATACTATACTATCTACAAAAAGTATAGAAGAGGAGGGATACCTTAAAGACTATGAAGCTGAAGTGTGGGCACCTGTTTCTATTAATGAAGAGGGGCAACTTTTTGCAGGCTTTCAATATTATTTAGGACCTGTACACTATACATCTATGAAGGCTCTTAATAAAGATGTGCCTGCAGCAGATCGTCTTCATTTAGAAAAAATGGTGAAGCTTGGTTGGAATTGGCTAAGCTGGATAAATAAATATTTTGTAATACCCATTTTTAATCTATTCTTGTCGATGGGATGGAATATGGGATTGATTATATTTCTTTTGACGCTGTTGGTGAAATTGATTATTTCACCATTGACATTCAAGGCATACAAATCGACAGCAAAAATGAGGGTGTTGAAACCTCAGGTGCAAGAAATTGAAGCCAAGTATCCTGGAGAAGATAAGGCTATGGAGCGACAAAAAGCAACCATGGAGCTTTATAATAAAGCTGGTGCGAGCCCTATGAGTGGATGTTTGCCCATGCTATTGCAATCTCCTATTCTAATTGCTCTGTTTTGGTTTTTCCCATCAGCTATCGAGCTCAGACAACAGAGTTTCCTATGGGCAGACGATTTATCGACCTATGATGCATTGATAACATGGAGTGGCAACATTCCGTTAATCTCTAAGTATTTGGGCAATCACCTCAGTTTGTTTACACTTTTGATGACGGCTACAAATATCATTTATGCTAAATTTAATATGGAGGCAAGTGGTGGCGCATCGCAACAGATGTCTGCAATGAAATTTATGCCCTACATGATGTCTGTTATGATGTTGTTTTTCTTCAACTCATACCCATCAGGATTGAGCTATTACTATTTTATTTCATCGTTGATTACTATACTTCTTACTCTCTCTTTCCGTAAAGTGGTGAATGAGGAGAAGTTGCTTGCCAAACTAGAGGCTAATAAGCGTAAACCTAAAAAGAAATCAGGATTTATGGCTCGATTAGAGGAGGCTCAAAAGCAACAAGAGCAGCAAGCTAGACAACGTGCAAAACAAAACTCAAAGAAAAAGAGATAGATACTATCCCTTGATATTATATATTTAAAAACCAGAACTTATTATTTAGTTCTGGTTTTTAATTGCAATAAAAAATATATATATACTATATAAACAGAGAGGTTTATACGATAATTCTTTATGATAACACTGAAAAGAGTGAAACTAATGAACTTATCTTTTTGTATTTTGTTTTAACAGTACACGAAAATTTACAATTTAATAAAATTCATTATGAATGAGAGTAATATGGGATTGGCCTACGATGAAGATGATGCTGTAGAGTTTATCCAGAGCTGTATGCCCAAAGAAAATAAAGGGCTTTTGAGTAATGACGACATTATTTATCTTGTCGATCTTATTTATGAGTATTACGAGAAAAAGGGTTTTCTGAACGAAGATGCCGATGATGAGATTGAGTTTGATGAAGAAGACCTTATAAACTATGTCTTCGAAAATGCAAAATCAGCTAAGATTAAGGGTTTGACTATAGATGTGGTTGAGTCCGTTGTAGATGGAGAGTTCTCTTATTGCGAGAGTCTTGAGGAAGAAGACTTTGATGAGAACGATGAGGACGATGAAGAAGAAGTATAAAAGAAATTAACAACAAAATTAAATATTTAAAAGTATTATTATCTATGAAACATTTATCATTATTTGCCACTATATTATTGAGTGGTCTTTTAATTCTATCGAGTTGCGGAGCAAGCAATACAGTTAAAGGTGGCGGAATAGGCGCTGGCGCAGGTGCCGGAGTAGGTGCCGGAGTTGGTGCTATAATAGGAGGAGGCAAAGGTGCAGCCTGGGGAGCAGGTATTGGAGCAGTACTTGGAGGTACTACAGGTGCCATTATTGGAAATAAGATGGACAAGCAGAAAGCCGAACTAGAAGCTATTGAAGGTGCTCAAGTAGAGTCTGTAAATGAAGGTGAAGCTATTAAAGTAACTTTCGAATCAGGTATTTTATTTGCTACAAATTCAAGCACATTGAATGCTGCTTCTCGTGAGTCTTTAAGCAAGTTTGCAAATTCGTTGCAAAATAACCCCGACACAGATGTAAAAATCTATGGTCATACAGATAGTACTGGTAGCGATGCTATTAACAATCCACTATCTCAAAAACGTGCCGAGTCGGTTTACAACTACTTACTCTCTATGGGAGTTTCTGGTAATAGAATAGACTCTCAAGGCTTTGGTTCATCACAGCCAATTGCTGACAACAGCACAACTGCAGGTAGAAGCAGAAATAGAAGGGTAGAGGTATTTATTCTTCCAAATGCTAAGATGATTCAAGAAGCTCAAGAGCAAGCTAGATAATAGCTGAGAATATAAACTATACATTAAAGTCGTTTCACGTATATGCGTAAAGCGACTTTTTTGCATTAATTTTGTTGGTTTTTAGATTGAGTGGCTTATAGAGAGATAATTTTATTATATTTGCTCTCTAATTAAATTAATGTATAGAGAAATAAAAAAATGGCAGAAGAGCTAATACTTTCGACCAAAAACAGCAGTAAGGAAGAAGTATATATATCCCTTACACCTCAGATAAAAGCTTTAATTGAGGGTGAAGAAGACTTGGTAGCAAACCTTGCAAATGTGGCAGCTGCTTTAAAAGAGGCTTTCGACTTCTTTTGGGTGGGTTTTTATATTGTAAAGAACAATCAGTTGGTGTTGGGTCCTTTCCAGGGTCCTATTGCTTGTACACGCATTGGCTACGGAAAAGGAGTTTGTGGCACATCGTGGAAAGAAAATAAAACCATCATTGTTGACGATGTTAATGAGTTTCCAGGTCATATTGCTTGCAGCTCTTTGTCGCAATCAGAAGTTGTAGTTCCTATTGCTCGAAACAATGAGGTGGTAGCAGTATTGGATGTGGATAGCGATAAATTGAGCCAATTTGATGAGGTTGACCAAAAATATCTATCGCAAATAGTAGAATACATCAATTTTTGATTTGATTATTTTGTTAAATCAAAAGTTCATTATATCTTTGTGCTTCAATTTTGGAAATAGCTCATAAAGGGCTGAACATCCATTGCGAAAGTAGCTCAGTTGGTAGAGCATAACCTTGCCAAGGTTAGGGTCGCGGGTTCGAATCCCGTCTTTCGCTCAATATCAACTCAATATTACACACAAACAAATATAAGTACTGAGCAATCTCAGTACTCTCTATTTATAGATACTTATAAGAAGCGCAGGTGGTGAAATTGGTAGACACGCTACCTTGAGGGGGTAGTGCTGGTAACGGCATGTGAGTTCGAGTCTCATCCTGCGCACAATATAGAAGAAGCATTCACTTAAAAGTGACTGCTTTTTTCATTTTTAGCGCAGAAATGATTATTTTTACACTACTAGACACTAAATAGCATACTGCCCTATGAAAATACTATCCTCAAAAGCAATCCGTACAGTAGATGCCAAAACCATTGAATACAATGGAATAGAGTCGCATGAGTTGATGGAGAGAGCTGCATTTGCTTTTACCAACTATTTTATAGAGCATTATTTTATCGATGAAAGAGTAGCTGTTTTCTCTGGAACTGGGAATAATGGCGGTGATGGTGTAGCTGTGGCTCGTATGTTGTACATGGCAGGCAATACTGTTAAGCTCTATATAGTAGAAGTGGGCAGTAGTTATTCTAAAGACTGTTTACTCAATATAGAGAGGGCACAAAAAGCAGGTGTAGAGGCTATTAAAATTGGTTCTGTTGACGAAATGCCAAATTTGGAGGATATAGATGTGGTGGTTGATGCTATTTTTGGAACAGGTTTGTCGCGCCCATTAAGTGGATTGGCAAAAGAGGTGGTTGAAGCAATTAACACACTGCAGAAGAGGGTTGTTAGCATTGATATTCCAAGTGGACTTTTTATGAATAAGCCCACAGAGGTGGCAATACATGCTACAGAAACAGTTACCTTTCAGATACCTAAATTGGCACTCTTTTTACCAGATAACAGTCAGTTTGTTGGTCGCCTCTTCACCGTGGATATAGAACTAGATGCAAAAGCAATTGATGAGGCAGAGACCAACAGCTATTATCTTACAAAGGATGATATGTCACATTTGTTAAAGCCTTTGGATAAGTTTACTCACAAAGGCTTGCAGGGACATGCACTCATTATTGGAGGTAGTTTGGGTAAAACAGGAGCAGTAACTTTGGCTTCGAAAGCTGCGTTAAGAAGTGGTTGTGGATTGGTTACAGCTTATGTGCCCAAATGCGGGATGATTCCCATTCAAAGCATACTTCCAGAGGCTATGGTGGTGCAAGACGATAATATGCATACACATATATCAGCTATCTCATACAGCATTAAACCATCTGCTATAGCCATTGGTATGGGGATGGGGCAGCACAGTGATACAGAAAGCGCATTGCGTAAATTTCTGAAAGGGTGCACAACACCGTTGGTGGTGGATGCCGATGCTTTGAATATATTGTCGAAACACCCAGATTGGTTGAAGTATTTACCTCCAGGATCAATCCTCACACCACACCCAAAAGAGCTATCTCGTTTGATAGGGGAGTGGAGCGATGATTTTGATAAAATAGAGCGTAGCCGCTTGTTTGCTCGCAAGTACAATATAATTGTTGTGATAAAAGGAGCACACACATTGATTGTTGATACAGATAATATATATGTAAATAGTAGTGGAACGCCAGCATTGGCAACAGCAGGCAGTGGCGATGTGCTATCTGGTATTATAGCCGGTTTGTTGGCACAGGGCTACAAACCCATAGTTGCTGCTCAACTAAGCGTGTATATACATGGGATGACAGCAACTATAGCTTCTAAAGAGATTAATCTTCGCTCATTTATAGCTACAGATATTATAAATAATATTGGTAAAGTGTATGATAGTATGTCTACTAGATAAGAATATAGATGAATTAGTTTTGTAAGATAAAATATTTATTGTAATTTTGCACTTCAATTTGCTAACTGGCTAACAAAGAAGACACAATAATGTGGCTCGCCTAAGGCTTATAACGTAAAAGTTATTTATAGTATGTACGTAATAGTAGATATTCAAGGTCAACAATTTAAAGTTCAAAAAGACCAAAAATTATTCGTCCACAGAATTAACGCCAACGAAGGTGACAGTGTGGAGTTCTCAAATGTTTTGCTAATAGGAAACGGTGAGGATTTTACTATCGGCACTCCTACAGTAGAAGGAGCAAAGGTAGTTGTAGAGGTATTATCTCATGTAAAAGGAGATAAGGTTCTTGTTTTCAAGAAGAAAAGAAGAAAAGGTTATCAAAAGATGAATGGTCATCGTCAACAGTTTTCACAGATATTAGTGAAGGACATTATTTCTTAATCAGTAAAAATAGAAGAAAATGGCACATAAAAAAGGAGTCGGAAGTTCAAGAAACGGTCGCGAATCGCATAGTAAACGATTAGGCGTAAAGATATATGGTGGTCAAACAGTAAGAGCAGGCAACATTATTGTTCGTCAACGCGGTACTGCTCATCATCCAGGAGAAAATGTAGGACTTGGAAAAGATCATACTTTGTTTGCTTTAATTGACGGAGAAGTTGTTTTCCGCAGAAGACGCAACAATAAATCTTATGTATCAGTTATGCCTTTAGCTGAAGAAGCTGAAGCATAAGCGAGTGTTACAACTAATATGAAGGTTTAAACAGCTACGGTTGTTAACTTAACAGATAAAAAAGAAGCTGTCTCATTTTGATGAGATGGCTTTTTTATTTTCTATCTTTGTTACATCAACAAGCTATTTTTTATTATTATGATAGATATAAACAAAATACCATCTCCAAGTTATGTAATGGAGGAGAGGCTGCTAAGAAACAACTTGCAGTTGATTAAAAGTGTAAAAGATAGAGCAGGTGTAAATATTATTCTTGCTTTTAAAGCATTCGCATTGTGGAAATCTTTCCCAATAATACGTGAATACATTGGCGAATCTACAGCGAGCTCTGTAAGCGAGGCACAACTAGCTTACGAAGAGATGGGCAGCTTGGCTCATACTTATGCGCCCTCTTATTCAGATGACGAGTTTGCTACGTTTCTGAAATATAGTAGTCATATAACTTTCAACTCTTTATCACAATTTGAGCGTTTTTATCCTCAAGTAGTTCAATCGGGCAAAGATATTAAGTGTGGTTTGCGCATCAATCCAGAGTTTTCGGTTGTCGATACCGATTTGTATAATCCTAGCACACCTGGTTCTCGTTTGGGAGTGACACGTGCACTTATTGGAGACAAGCTACCCGAAGGTGTATCAGGTTTGCACCTACACAACCTTTGCGAAAATAACTCATACGATTTAGAAAAAACCCTTGAAGTGGTTGAGGAGAAGTTTGGTCATCTTTTTAAGGATATAGAGTGGATTAATTTAGGTGGTGGGCACTTAATGACTGAGGAAAACTACGATACAGAACATTTGGTAGCACTTCTGAAATCGTTGAAAAAGCGTTATCCACATCTCGATATTATTATGGAGCCGGGTAGTGCTTTTACATGGCAAACAGGTGTGTTGATAGCCACTGTAAATGATATTGTTGTGAATGACGATGTGCAAACTGCCATGCTCAATGTGTCGTTTGCATGTCACATGCCCGACTGCTTGGAGATGCCCTATAAGCCACGTATTCGTGGTGCACACCAAGAGCCAGTGGAAGGCAAGCCTACTTACAGAATGGGAGGAAGTAGCTGTTTGAGTGGTGATTTTATAGGCGATTGGTCTTTCGACAAGCCTTTGAAGGTGGGTGATAAGATTATCTTTGAAGATATGATTCACTACACAATGGTAAAGACTACCATGTTTAATGGGGTTTCTCATCCATCTATAGGATTGTGGACAAAGGATAATGAGTTTGTATTATATCGCAAGTTTGGTTACGAGGACTACAAGAGTAGGATGGATTAATCGAGCTAATAATTAAACAGGTGTTTATCAAACAAATCATACAGTAAACTGTTAATATACCAACAGAGAAACTATTTCTTTTATAAATAGTTTCTAATATTAATCATTAAAAAATATTTTATGGGTTTCCTTTGGTTTATAATAATTGGTATAGTAGCTGGCTTTGTAGCTGGCAAGCTAATGAGAGGCGGAGGCTTTGGTCTTTTGGTTAATCTTGTTGTAGGTATTATAGGAGCAGTACTTGGTGGATGGGTGTTTGGTTTTTTAGGAATAACAACAACAGGTATTATTGGAAGTCTTATAACTGCAACAGTAGGAGCAATTATTCTGTTGTGGATTATATCATTATTCCAAAAACGATAAATTTCTCATTAGAATAAAACATTTTAATATATATAAGTCGATGTATTCGGTAATAACGAGCATCGACTTTTATTGTATCATTTTAGATGGGTGAAAAAGATAGTTATAGAAAGCAGATAGGTATATTTTCGGGGTCGTTCAATCCTATTCATATGGGGCATGTGATGCTTGCCAACTATATAACTGAGTTTAGCTATGTAGATGAAGTATGGTTTGTAGTAACTCCACACAACCCCTTGAAGCAGGTGGAAGGGCTAGCTGACGAGAAATCACGTTTAGAGATGTGCCGCATAGCTGTAGAGGGGATGGACAAGTTGAGAGCTTCAGACATTGAGTTTTTGATGCCAAAGCCATCTTATACTATCGACACATTGGATAGATTGAAAGAAGAGCACCCCGAATTGGATTTTACTTTAATTATAGGAGCTGATAATTGGAGCAACTTTCAGCTATGGAGACAGTATGAAAGGATAATAGAAGAGAATAAGATCTTAATTTATCCACGATTAGGAGAAGAGGTGCTGATAGACAAAAAGTATAGCCACAATGTGCGCCCTTGCAATGCCCCCATTTTGCAAATATCTTCTACCTTTATTCGATCGAGCATTAAAGGTGGAAAATGTATCTCTTCATTTCTACCCAGTGGAGTTTATGAGTACATTGTGACTCATAAACTCTATAGGTAAAATATTTTATTATAGATCATACTCAATCTTATCGAGTAGTGCTGGTATAATTTTTAAATCTACCCCTGACGACTCTAGTTCTTCGAAGTCGCCTCTAAGGAGTGCTTTGAATGATTTTATGTTTTTTATTTTCCTAATCGATTCAGAGTAAAACCTCATTGCATCTTCCATATTTCCTTGAGCAAGCTCTACATGTCCGGCATTTAAAAAATCGTGAGAAGTGGGACTGTTTTGCAGTATCTTTTGATAATATCGTTGCGACACATCAAACTTATGCGAAAGGAACGAGCACCAAGCTATTGAACGCCACACTCGTGTGTTGGTGTCATCTATCCACTCAACCTTAAAGTAGTTTTCTAAAGCTTTGTCATACTCTTTTAGCTCTAAAAAACAGTGCCCAATATTGAGCTGAATATTTAAATCTTCGGGATGCAGTCGTTCAAGCTTTTTGTAATATTGCAATGCGTCGTTGGGTTGTTTTAGCAATCGATAGCATTGTGCTATGCGTCTAAGCACCCAAGTGTTGTTCGACTCTATAAGATCTGCCCTTAAGTATGCCTCCAATGCTTCTTCTATATTGCCAAGTTGTTGTTTGCAATATCCAATCTTTTCCCATACTTCAGAGTTGGCTGTATCCACCTTCGACAACATTTCGTAGGCACTTAATGCTTCCGATAGATGATTCTTCTCGAAGTAGTAAAGCGCTATTTTCTTTAAGTTTTCGGGAAGTGTAACTATAGGAGAGATAGCCTCAATTTTATGAAAATTGAGAGGAAAGGCAAAAATATCGGTAAACTCATCTTTTCGACGATATACTTTATAGAATCTGTATAAATCTTGAACATACTGTTTGCACACAGCTTCCTCTTCTTTATGAGGATTGATTACTAGCTCTTCATCCTGCAAACTCTTCATCTGCTCGCTTTCAGCACCAAGCTGCGAACTCATCATATTTCGATACTCCTCAGGCATCATCATGATACTAAAACAGAATGAATACTTGTCGGAGTTGCAAATGAACGATGCTTTAGTAATTGAGTCAATAATGCCTTTGTTGTCAGCATTTTCGGATATAAATCCTTGCAATTGCGACTGCTGTATGTTGAAAGGCAAAAACCAATTGCTCATCTCATTAAAAAATGGATACGATTTGAGATTGGCAAATGTGGAGTGAAAAACATCAGCCCCTTGTAGTTGCAGGTTCGAAAACTCTCGAAGTTTATCCGTTATACCTGCATCGTCAAGAATCTTTTGCCACTCAGGGTTTTTGTCGTCCATACCTGTTTCACCCATCCACTCGTCCATTTTTATCTTTTTACCAATAATAGGACTTAGCTTCATCATTTCGGGTAAAATCTCTTCTGTAAGCTTTTTGGTTATTTCTTCTGTTTCCCTCGATTGAATAAATTGAATAATAGCAATAAGTAGTCTTCTTCTAAAATAACTTTCGTCTGACAATAGCTCCATCTTGCTTATCAATTCTGGATATAGATGCCACCTACTATGAAATTGTTGAAGAATGGGGGTGAGCGAAATAATAGAGCGCATAGAGATATGCATATTGCTGTGTGAGCAACACTCTAAAAGGAACAGTACTTTCTTAGCATCAAATCGCTGCATTATGTTGAGCATGAGTGCAGAGATGAACATGCTTTTGTCGTCGACTGGAATAATGTCGTCTTGCATAAAGCTAGTGTAGGCATCTATGGTATCTTTATTGGCACGTGGTGCTGAAAAGATAGCGTAAAACATTTCGCTTACAATACGTTCGTGCTCTTGCTCATTGTTTTTGTTTCTAATCTTTTTTTCTTCCTCCTCTTCAAACAGCGATAGAAGCTGTCTTGTGTCAACACTCTTCTTTATTTCATCGCTGTATTCATCTAGCGATAGTGTAGAGCGTACAGAAGCGATTCTCATTTTCTCAAAAAAGAGATGCGTGCTTTCGTTTATTAGGGCTGCTTCGGCTGCATCGATCGTTAGCTTATATGTTTCACGAAGCAGATTGTTGTATATTTTATCTTGTTCAGGGTCATCACTACCCTTTATAAGGTAGTGCAGCATATATTTGTAGTTGTTTTCAAGCTCGTTTAGCTTGTCTGTAATTTTCCAATTGTTCAGCTCTTTGGTGATATCTCTAATAGAGTCGAAAGCATTTTTGAGGTCTTTCTTATCAATATGCTGATTGGTTTGTTTTATAAAGTCTCTTATTTGGGTATTATTCATTTTAATCATCCAGTTTTTTGCGAATTATAAGTGTTGATGGTAGAGAGTGACTCCATGTAATAGCAGAACTAATAAGTTTACTCCATCCCTCAAAGCCTATCACAACAAGGTCAAGCTGTTTTATAAACTCATAATCAATTTTCTTTGAGTTATCCCACATTGATACTTTTCCGCTAGCATTTTTTCTCATTGTAGAAAAAGCCTTCTTCAGTTCGGGGTCAGTATCAATTACTCCTATAGCATCCCATAATGTTATTTTAGCTACTGTGTTTTCAGCCAATCGTTTTATGTAATCAAAAATATGGATGTCAGTTTTGTCTAAGATAGGTATAAATACATCGTTGATAGCACCTAAATTGTGCTCTATAAAAATACCTGTTGTTCTTTCGTTTCGTTCAAGCAGCGTTGAAACGCCTTTGTGTGAAATTGTGGTAAGTGTAGTGTCATCAATTTCTTGCTGTGAATCTTGATAAGCTTTAAATCGTTGGTACGATCCCCACAATTGTGGAGTGAAAACAGTTCTACCAATACCAATCAGTACTAAATTACAATCTAGTTCATCTGATGTTGATAAAATCTCTTCTACAAAATCATTAGATGGTTTTATAAATGTGCGAACCATTTTTGTGCTTTTTCTACACAAATCAATTATTCCATCATAGAGTGTAGCCTTGTACTCTTCAATATTTTCTATTTTATTGTACTCCTCTTCTTCCATAAGGTGTAAAGTGGCTATTTGCTCATCTTTAATTTTAGATTGCAATAAATAGTTTGCAATTTTACAAAGAGCAATTCCTGTCTCTTTTTTTGAGAAACAAGCCAATATATTTAGAGGAGAATCCGATTCTTGCTCGAATGCAGATCTCTTTAAAAACTTATTTATAAATGCCATAAGAAATTAATATTAATAATTACTGCAACATCTCTTCATCCAGCATAGAGTCTTTGTATCCCAAGAAATAGAGAATGCCATCGATACCCACACTCGAAAGTGATTGTTCTGCTGTTTCAACAACCTTTGGTTTTGCATGAAAGGCTATTCCCAATCCAGCTGCTTCTAGCATCAACAAGTCGTTGGCTCCATCGCCCACAGCAACTGTTTGTCTTATATCTACCTTTTCAACTTGAGCTATAAGCTTCAATAGCTCGGCTTTTCTTTCTGCATCAACAATATCGCCAATATAATTTCCTGTTAGTTTGCCATCTTTTATTTCAAGTTCATTGGCATACATATAATCAAGTTGATATTTTTCTTTTAGGTGGTTTCCAAAATAGGTGAATCCACCAGATAGAATTGCAATTTTGAATCCAACTTTCTTCAATACAGCAATCAACCTATCTAAACCTTCGGTAATGGGTAGGTTTTCGGCAATCTCTTGCATTACAGATGCATCAAGACCTTTTAATAGTTTAATGCGTTGTTTGAAGCTCTCGGTAAAGTCTATTTTTCCTTGCATTGCCAACTCTGTAATCTCTTTTACTTTGTCGCCAACACCAGCTCTCACAGCCAACTCGTCTATAACCTCTGCTTGGATAAGTGTCGAGTCCATATCGAAGCATATTACGCGTCGCATTCTGCGAAACATACTCTCCTCTTGGAAAGAGATGTCAAAATCGAGTTCAGAAGACAAACGAAGGAACTCTTGTTGCATACTCCTTTTATCATCAGGAGTGCCTCTTACTGATAGTTCAACACATGCGTTTCTGCAGCATTGTTCCGACTCTTCGAGAGGAATACGTCCTGTGAGGCGCACAATATTATCGATGTTTAGTCCCTGCTCGGCAACAATGGTGGATACTGCCGCAATTTGCTTTGCTGTTAACACACGTCCCAATAAGGTGATAATATACCTATCTTTTCCTTGCATTTTCACCCATTTGCTATAGCGCTCGTCGCTAATGGGTGTAAATCGTATAGTAACACCCATCTCATAAGCTTTAAACAGCAAGTCTTTTAGAATACCTCCTCCGTCAGAGTTTTTTTTGGTTCTAAACATTATGCCGAGCGTTAAGCTACGATGTATATCAGCCTGACCAATATCAAGAATAAAAGCGTCATGTTTTGCAAGTACTTGTGCAAGAGAAGCAGTTACACCTGGTCTGTCTTCACCACTTATTGTTGCTAAAATAATTTCAGAATTTGTTATTTCCATAATCTATATAATTGCCATTGAAACTTGAGTATAAATATCTTCGATATCATTGTTTTCTATTTTGTCAAAATCCTCTTTGCGAGGTGTTATAAGCATTCCAGCCATATCTATTGCACCGGGACTTACTAAAAGCTGCTGTGCACCTTTGGTTGAATATTGCCACGGACGATGTGCTTTTCTTGGAAATACATGAATGATATACTTTCCTTCTTCCATAAAAGAGATAATATTTATCATTGGCTCATCATCGTCGGGATTATGCGATTTCAAATAGTCGAACACATAACCAAACTGCTCTTCTGCATCCTCTTTTGTGTCACTCTCGATTCTAAGACATGAACGAAGAGAGTTTTCGCTACTTAAAAGAATATTGGTTTTTAAACCAGCCTGAAAATGAAAATGATCGGGGGCTGATGCTCCACATTTTGCTCCGTTGTAAAACACTATGTAGTTTGGCAGCTGCTCTACCAGTGAAAGCATGTCAACTATCTTTTTACCAATTAGTTGAGGCACGTGAGAGTGCAGGGCAATAGTTAAATGATTTTCAAGAATGGGATATGGGTTGCATAAAATAATATACTTGTCCATAAAAGGAATGCCTTGTTGCACAGATGGTCTATTCTCTTTACATAAAAAACAGATGCGCTCTTCAATGCTGTTGTCATCAACCTTGGCTGATGCTGAAATGAAACGCGATGGATTGTATTGCAAAACAACCTCCGCATCACTTCCCCATGTAAGTGATCTATATTGGATATTGCTCATTTGTTTGCAATTATCATCAAGTAGTTTCCATACTTCTCTTTGTGCTGAAAACAGCTGCTCTATTTCTTTCTGTAGATTCATTTATACTATTTTACTTGCTAACAAAGGTAGGAATAATTTCTTTTATTGCACTCAAAACGTATAAAAAAGACCATTTATACAATATTTTGCTGAATTTCAGATGCTTTTATCGGCTTTATCCTATTAATTTTATATTTTTGTAACTTGTAACTCTAAGTAGATTGATGATGATTGAAAAGAGAGATTGATTAACTAAGCAAAAAAATGAAATTTAAATTTATATTATTTCTAATAGGCGCTCTTTCTATACTTACTTCGTGTTCGCAACACAAATCCACTAAAGATAAACAGGCGGGTATAGCCAGCGATACTTCTCAAATAGATGAGGAGTTTGATCTCTTTTTGGAGAATTTCAACAGCAAGCCCACATTTCAACGTCAAAGGATTATCTTTCCAATAAAAATGACCGTGCTACAGCCATCCGAATTTGGTATGGAGGAGGTGGATGAAGAGCTAGCACGCCAAGATTGGATACTGCTCGACTTTACATACGACAGCACATACACTACTAGGCAACTTGATAGCTACGAGCAGCGTATACGTAAATATAACGACTCAACTATTATTGAGCACCGAGGAATAGATAATGGTATATTTGCCGATTACTATTTTGTGAAAAAAGATGGGAAATGGTATTTAAAGTCTTTTTCCGATATTACCTACTAGTGTCCTTTACTCAAGGGCATCTTTAGTAAAGCTTAAAGGCATTAGGCTACTCATGCTTTCTGCAACATATACCTCGCCATTTTTGTATAGCATAATTTTCACAGGCGAATTGTAGCGACTCTCCACCTCAAGTAGTACTTGGCGACAGCTACCACAAGGTGAGATTAAATCATCAGTAAATTTGCCATTATAAAATGCAGCTACTGCTAAGGCTTCTATTTTTTGATCGGGATATTGAGCATTAGCATAAAAAACAGCTGTTCGTTCTGCACACAATCCCGAAGGGTATGCGGCATTTTCTTGATTGTTGCCAGTTATTATTTTACCGTTTTCTAAAAGGAGGGCTGCACCAACATGAAATTTAGAATAAGGGGCATAAGCATTGGAAGTAGCTTCTTTTGCAGCGTCAATTAGACTTTTTTCTACTTCTGTGCATTCATCATAACTATAAACGGTTATCTTTGTAGTTAAATCGATTTGTTTCATACTAACTATTTTATTATTTAAGATACTTCAAAAATACACATTTTTAGAATGGTTTTCACTCAAAAGAGATATAAATTGCAATTAAAGCACCTGTTTGTGCTATTATTTGCCTTTACATGTACTTTTCAAGCACTTCCTCAGAAGAGATATAAGGTATATGAAGACTACATCGAAAAGTATAGTCCCATTGCTGTAAGAAACATGCAGAAACATCGAATACCCGCATCTATAATATTGGCTCAAGGTTTACTAGAGTCGGGTGCAGGACAGAGCGACCTTACTAAACGATCAAATAATCACTTTGGCATCAAGTGTCATCGCAATTGGACAGGAGGACGCGTTTATGCAAAAGATGACACTCCCAACGATTGTTTTAGAAAATATAGAAGGGCAGAAGACTCTTTTGAAGACCACGCACAGTTTTTAGTACAGGGTTCAAGATACAGTCCTCTATTTCGCCTTTCTCCTACCGATTATAAAGGGTGGGCAAGGGGTTTGCAAAAGTCTGGATATGCTACTGATAGAGCTTATGCCAATAAACTAATTAAGCTCATTGAAGACTATGAGCTCTATAGGTTTGATACAGGAAAGTACAGGAAATCATCTACTAGTCAACCCACTACTTCTCAAAACTGGAAGCATCAACCCTACAAAACACATGGGCTGGTGTATGTGATAGCTGTAGATGGTGATACATACGAAGGTATAGCAGATGAATTTGGTTTTAAAGCAAGAGACTTGCTAAAATACAACGAAGTGCCAAAAGGGTTTCCTTTAAATGCAGGAGATATTGTTTACTTCGAGAAAAAGAAGTCGAGAGCCGATAAACCTTACTATGAGCATGTTGTTCAAATAGGAGAGTCGATGCACAGCATTTCGCAAAGATATGGTATGAGGGTGAAAAACCTATATAGAATGAATAGAAAAGATTACGAATATGTGCCTGTAGAGGGTGACATATTAAAATTAAGATAAAACAATGAAATACAATACACAACTTACAAAGCTTATTTTGCCTGAGTATGGCAGAAACATTCACAACATGGTAGACTACTGTGTTAAACTTGAAGACAAAGAAGAGCGCACACAATGTGCAAATTCACTTATCGACATTATGGGCAATATGTTTCCACATTTGCGTAATGTAAATGATTTTAAACATATTCTGTGGGATCATTTAGCAATTATGTCTGATTTTCAGTTAGATATCGACTACCCCTATGAGATAATAAAAAAGGAGGAGTTGATAGCGCATCCCCAAAAAATTGAATATAGCAGACCCACTATGAAGTATCGCCATTATGGTAAAACATTAGAGCGTATGATAGATGTTGCTGTAGATATGCCTGAGGGTGAAGAGAAAGAGCAGTTTTTGCACTTGCTTATAAGTCAAATGAAAAAATCGTACACACAGTGGAATAGAGAGGCTGATGATGCCGGTATCTTAGAAGATCTTTATGAACTGTCGGAAGGTAAAATAAAACTAGACCCCAAAGAGTACGAAATACCTGATTTTAAACCACAACCCAGTAGTCCTAGACAACGCCCAAAGTCTAATAGAGGTCAAAGAAGAAGATAAGATGATTGATGAAAAGAAACTTATTCAAATAGGGAGGATTTTAAAACCTCGTGGTGTAAAAGGCGAACTCACTGTTCTTTTCAATAATGCTCAATATGCAGATATAGACACCAATTACTATTTTTTCTCTTTAGATGGTATGTATGTTCCCTTCTTTGTGGAGGAGTTTATGTACAACTCTGATGTTACTGCACGAATAGTATTTAAGGGTATCGACTCAATAGAAAAGGCATCTACCTACAGCAATGTTCACCTTTTTGTTTTAGACAAATTTGTGCAAAATGTTGTAGAAGGTGATGAGCACGAAACTGAGTGGGATAGATTTATTGGCTACACAGCTTACGATGAAGATTCTTCTATAATAGGCACTATAGAGAGCGTAGACTCTTCTACCATAAACACCCTTTTTGTAATAGTAAGTGGAGATGAAGAGATTTTGATTCCTGCTACACCAGATTTTATAGTAAAAGACGACGCGCAGCAAAAGCAACTCTATCTACAACTACCAGAAGGTTTACTATAAAATCCTCTCGAGAATAGCTTAACTTTTCGATGTGTCTCCTAACTTTTAAGGTTTTCATCGAGACTTCAAGTAAGCTTAGTAATCATCATTTTTTTACTACCTTTGCATGCTAATGCAATTAACAATATGGATATAAGAAAGAAGCAAATTGCCATTTTAGGTTCTACAGGCTCTATAGGTACACAAGCGTTGGATGTGATAGATCAACACCCCGATAAGTTTGAGGTGTATGCGCTAACAGCCAATAATAATATTGAGTTGCTTATTGAGCAGGCTATTAAGTTTAAACCCGAAGTTGTAGTAATTGCAAACGATAAAAATTATTTAATACTAAAAGAGGCTCTAAACAGCTATCCTATAAAAGTATGGGCTGGTATAGATGCTATTTCGGATGTAGTACAAACCAGTGATATAGATGTTGTATTGGCTGCCATGGTTGGTTTCTCTGGACTGAGACCCACAATAAATGCACTAAAAGCTGGCAAAACAGTAGCTCTTGCCAACAAAGAAACCTTGGTAGTGGCAGGAGAACAGATAATAGAATTGGCATTAAAAAACCAAGCACCAATTTTACCTGTCGACTCAGAACACTCTGCTATTTTTCAGTGCCTAAATGGTGAAGATTTAAACAGAATAAATAAAATATGGCTCACTGCATCTGGAGGTCCCTTTAGGAATTTCACAAGAGAGCAGTTGGAAGATGTCACCAAAAAGCAAGCCCTCAAACATCCCAGTTGGAATATGGGAGCAAAAGTTACTATCGACTCCTCTACGCTCATGAATAAAGGTTTGGAGATGATAGAGGCAAGGTGGTTGTTCGATATAAAACCCTCTTGTATCGAGGTGGTAGTTCATCCACAATCGATAGTTCATTCAATGGTAGAGTTTGAAGATACTTCAGTAATGGCGCAAATGGGTATGCCAGATATGCGAGTGCCTATACAATACGCATTTAGCTATCCACAGCGTTTGAAGTCAGATTTTAAGCCAGCCAACTTTTTCGAACTCTCCAATCTTACTTTCGAGGAGCCCAATTTAGAAGTATTCAAAAACCTATCATATGCTTACGATGCAATAGACAAAGGCGGCAATATGCCTTGTATACTTAATGCAGCCAACGAAATTGCAGTTGAACAATTTCTTCAAGACAGGGTGTCGTTTTTAGGCATGAGCGATGTTATAGAACAGACCATGCAGCGCGTTTCATTTATAGAAAAGCCCACTTTGGACGATTACTTTGCCACTGATATAGAAGCACGTGAAGTGGCAATAGACATTATAAACCAACAATAAACAGAGTCAGACTCAACTTTTTAATAATAAGTTACACAAGCAATGCAAATATTTTTTATAAAAGCTATACAACTCATTTTGAGTTTGTCCATTCTTGTGATAGTGCATGAATATGGACACTATCTATTTTCAAGATTGTTCAACATAAGAGTTGAGAAATTCTACATGTTTTTCAACCCCTCATTCTCAATTGTGCGTGCCAAAAAGATAAATGGCAAATATAGATTTAGGTTCTTTGCAAAGAATACACCCGATTTGGTGCACCAAGCTGATGAGCATGCCTTAAATAGAGCTAAAACATCCAACAATGATGAGCCAAGCGAAGATTGGAACAAACACCCCGATTCTACAGAGTGGGGTGTAGGTTGGGTTCCTTTAGGGGGCTATTGCAAAATTTCTGGAATGATAGACGAATCGATGGACAGAGAGCAGATGAAACTGCCACCAAAGCCATGGGAGTTTCGTTCTAAGCCAGCATGGCAACGTCTTTTAGTAATGACAGGTGGCGTTATATTCAATCTCCTCCTTGCATTCTTTATATACTCAATGATTATATTTACATGGGGCGACAGTTATGTTCCTCTAAAAGATGTAGGCATGGGTATGGAGTTTAGCCAAACAGCAAAAGATATAGGATTTGAAGATGGCGATATTATACTCTATGCCGATGGCAAAGAGGTGATAGACCGTTTTGATATGGTCGACAATTTTGCAAGCCAAGTGATAGAGTCAGATAAAGTGACAGTTTTGCGTAATGGTGAGGAAGTAATAGTAGATATGCCCGACAATTTTGTGCAAAGATTAATGGCAGATAAACAAGGGTTTGCTGGCTATCGTGTACCCACAGTTGTGCAAGATGTAGTAGATGGAGGCGAAGCAGACATGAGCGGACTAGCTACAGGCGATAGTTTAGTAGCAGTAAATGGTGAACCTGTGGTTACTTTTGGTAATTTCAGAACAGAACTAGCAAAATACAAAAGCAACCAAATTCCAATAGATTTTTATCGCAATGGCACATTGATGTCTCTCCCTATCAATGTGAGCGAAGAGGGCACAATAGGTATTGCAGTTAAAAATTATATTCCATCCAAAAGCGACAACTACTCGTTTTTTGCCTCATTCCCGCAAGGGGTAAACTTCGGAATACGCACATTGAAAGGGTATATAAGTCAGTTTAAATATGTATTCACTCCCGAGGGAGCATCCTCATTGGGTGGCTTCGGTGCTATTGGCAATTTCTTCCCACCCATTTGGGATTGGTTTGCATTTTGGAAAATGACAGCCTTTCTCTCTGTTATTCTAGCATTTATGAATATATTGCCAATCCCTGCACTCGATGGTGGACATGTTATGTTTCTCTTATACGAAGTAGTAACTCGTAGAAAACCTAACCAAAAGTTTATGGAGTTTGCCCAAATAGCTGGTATGCTTCTACTGTTTGCACTGCTGTTATATGCAAATGGCAACGACCTTTTTAAAGCTATATTTAAATAAAAAAGTGAGAGAGAATGTTTATTAGATATTTCAATATAATGAAACAAAACTATAGCTTCATGATTAAACTATAAGTCATATGTATTTTAGAGACATAATTGGACAAACAGATATAAAGAGACATCTTATTGAATCAGTTCAAAAAGGTTTTGTGCCTCATGCTCGCATGTTCTACGGAGCAGAGGGAGTGGGCAAGTTACCTTTAGCAATTGCTTATGCTCGCTATCTCAACTGTACCAACCCTACAAGTACAGATGGTTGCGGCAAGTGTCCATCGTGCTCTAAATTTGACAAACTGGCTCACCCCGATCTTCATTTTGCATTTCCAATGGTTCAGAAAAGAGCAGAAAAACTACTCGTTTGCGACCACTATTTGCCACAATGGCGTTCGTTTTTAGCCGAAAAGACATATTTCAACCTTGGCGATTGGCTTCAATATATAAACGCAAAGAATGCGCAAGGAATGATATATGCGCAAGAGAGCGAAGAGGTTATCAGAAAATTGAGCCTAAAGGTTTACGAGGCAAAGTACAAAATAATGATTGTGTGGCTGCCAGAAAAGATGAATCTAGAGTGTGCCAATAAATTATTGAAGCTAATAGAAGAGCCACCAGCTCGCACAATATTTTTATTAATATCGGAGGATTTAGACAAAGTAATACCCACTATTAAATCACGTTGTCAGCCCATCTATGTAAAACCCATAGAGTATGACGATATGATTGCGGCTATTACTCACCACTACAATCTATCTTTGAGCGATGCTCAATCAGTGGCACATATAGCCAATGGCAGTTATTCAAGAGCTATTCAACTAATAGAAGCAGACGAGGAGTCGCAATTGCTACTAACACTTTTCGAAAAGATGATGAGCGCTGTCTCCTCCCGGCAAATTAAGAGAATAAAAGCCATTGCCGATGAACTATCTCGAACTGGACGCGAAGTGCAAAAAAGTTTTCTCATCTATTCTTTAAGGATGTTTAGAGAATACTTTGTAAGCAATTTCAAAGTGCCAGAGTTGGTCTATCTTAATGGATACGAACAGCGATTATTACAGCAGTACGGAGGTGCTATAAACGAAAGCAACATAGAAGTGCTAGCCGATGAGTTTTCCTTAGCACACAAACAAATAGAGCAAAATGGCAACCCTAAAATTATTTTTTTAGATTTATGTTTGAAGTTAACCATGCTAATAAAAAAATAAATTGTTATATTGCAGAGGTTTTAAACAAATAAAAGCAGAGTCAACCTCATAACCTCATTTTTTTTGAACGTTGGCTTACTATCATATATACAATGGAGTACGAAATAGATAAAGATGCACTAGAAGCATTCAATGCCGAAAGTGTTTTAATAAATAGAGAGAACAGAGAGCGATTAAAATCCCGTAGTTTTAACGCCAAGCTTCACACATACAACTGGTTGGAAGATTATCCCGAAATGCAGGATTGCACCAACCTTGTAGAAGTTCAGTTTAAAAACACACGTAAAGGATTTTATGTAAACAGCAATAATATTGAGCTCAAACAAGGCGATGTAGTAGCCGTTGAGGCTCTGCCAGGACACGATATTGGCACTGTAACCCTTACAGGCAAGCTAGTGCTTCTGCAAATGAGAAAAAATAACTACCGTCCCACTGACGATGGTTTACGCCGAGTTTATCGGATTGCTAGAGATGGAGACTTAGAAAAGTACGAACTAGCAAAATCTCGTGAAGAGATAACCATGATTCGTTCAAGAGAGATAGCCCAAGACCTTGGGTTGGAGATGAAAATTGGCGATGTAGAGTATCAAGGCGATGGTAATAAAGCTATCTTTTATTACATAGCCGATGGGAGGGTCGATTTTAGAGAACTTATAAAAATTCTTGCAAGCGAGTTTAGGGTAAAAATAGAGATGAAGCAAATTGGTGCAAGGCAAGAGGCTGGTCGCATTGGGGGCATTGGTCCCTGTGGTCGTCAGCTCTGTTGCAGCGGATGGCTTACAAACTTTGTGTCTGTATCCACATCAGCAGCACGTATACAAGAGCTATCTATCAATCCACAGAAACTTGCAGGGCAGTGTGCAAAGCTTAAATGCTGTCTCAACTACGAGGTTGATGCTTATATAGAAGCTCAGAAAAAACTCCCCTCACGTGAGGTTCCATTAGAAACTAAAGAGGGGTTGTACTATCACTTCAAAACCGATATTTTTTCAGGAATGATGACCTACTCAATGGGAAGAAACTCCATGTCGGGTTTTACAACTATTCATAAAGATAGAGTGTACGAAATAATCAATTTAAACAGAAAAGGTATAAAGCCCGATAAATTGATTACTGAAGCACAAGAAGGACAAGCTCCAAAAGAGTTATATGGAGGCAGCTCGTTGAATGAAGATAGCATTACACGTTTTGACGATTCTGTAAAGAACAAACCAAAGCAAAGAAAGAGAAGAAGAAAATCGTCGGTGCGTCGTAGAAACAAAAACAATCAAAACAGGAACAATCCTGATAACTCAAATCAAAACAATCCTGCTAAAGGACCATCAAACAAGGGAGGCGCCAACAACCACAACCCCAATAAGAAAACTCTCAACAGAGGACCCTCTAATAGAGGCAAGGGAAATGACAAAGGCAAGGAAAGTAAATAGGGTTGAGCTATTAATGATAGGAGTATCAGCATACACCGTTTAGGCACACAGATAGTTTTTTGCACATGACACGTTTTATTCAACACTTTATCGTTATTGTTATATTGTGTTGCATGGCTTCATGCAATGGAGGCGAGGTGTATTATAAATTCAAACCTATACCCAACCATCAGTGGGTTAGGGGACAAGAGATTATCTTTTTGCTCGATTCTGTCTCTATTAGCAGCAATGCCCATTACAACGTGTCGATAGAGATAACCCACAATATTGGCTATCAATACAAAAATCTGTTTCTTCTTTTGGATTACACACAAGATAGCACGGTGGTGCACGACACTGTGCAGTGCCTATTGGTCGACAACCTTGGCAGATGGATAGGTAGTGGAAATGGAGCTACAAGACAGCTCTCTGTGCCATATAAAACAAACTTTAGAATAGACACAGCATTGCACAACGAAATATCTATTCGTCATGCAATGCAGCGTCAAAATCTTAAAGGAATAGAAAAGATAGGACTGAAAATTTACTAACCCTCCTTACTTCTTAGTCTTCTTTTTATTTGTTTTCTTTGGCGACTCTACCAACATCTCTTCATTCTTATCCATTACAACCTTCAATTTAGATTGAAGCTCTTTTATTTCGAGTGCTTGGTTATTTATAGTTAGTAGCAGTGCATTTAGCTCTTCATTCTCAACAGAGTCTGGAAATTGCGCTTTCACCCTTCCTATAAAATCGCTTAGCACATTCATATAGTTGCTAAAGGCATCATAGGGTGATGGGTACGGACTATATTGACTATGGGTAGTGCCAGCCGAAAAGTGTTTGGTAGACATGTAGTAGAAATGATCGCTAGTTTGTAGATACAGCCAATCCTGTTTCAAGCTACGGTCGTTACACATTCTCAATCGTTCGCCTATTTCATAGAGTGTTTTCAAAGCCTCTTTTTGCAAAGTATTTCCATTCCATGCACTTATATCTCTCTCCTCGTCAGCCCACGAGATAGGAAAAGGCACACTCATTTCAGTTGCATCTTTACATCCATCCATTACTTCAGATGGTGTAGCAAATTTAATTCCTTTATCAAAAGCAAACCTAGGTAGCGCTTTCATAAAATCGAATATTCCTGTGTCAGCATGTTGTATACTACCAAAAGTTTCGTAGTTCATAAACAGATTTACAACCTTCTCCTCTTTAGGTGTCGATTCAATCCAATTGATAAACTTATCTGCTGTGAGAGGAAATTCGCTCCAATTATGATTAGAGAAGTGAAACATCATATCATCGCTAAGCTTAGAGTTTTTAAGCAATAGCTTTAGTCTGGGTTCGGTTGCCGATTTGTAAATAAAATTGGGGCTCTTCCATCCCAATATATGTTTTGCACCTTCGGTTATCATTTTGTCATACCCCAACTCATATACAGCCTTACCAATATCATCAGAATATATAAGCTCGGTGTTTCTAAAAGTTGTAGGTTTTTGACCAAACAGCATCTCTATTTTATCAGAATGCAGTTTTACTTGATGTTTAAAATCAATGGGGTCATAAAGCGATGCCAAAGAGTGAGCATATGTTTCGGCAAGAAACTCTACACTTCCTGTTTCAGCCAACTCTCTAAATCCAGTTATCACTTCAGGTGCATGAATCTCCAACTGCTCAAGCGCTGTTCCCGATATAGAGAAAGCAACCTTAAATTGTCCTTTATATTGATTTATCAAATCAAAAAGCATCCTGTTGGCTGGTATAAAAGATTCTGCAGCCATCCTTTGCATAATGTCTTCATTAGAAAAATCATCGTAGTAGTAGTGATCTTTTCCAATATTGAAGAATCTATAACGCTTCAACCTAAACGGTTGGTGTATTTGAAAGTAAAAGCAAATTTGTTTCATATCTAATCAGTTTTCAGTCTTATGGTTTATCTATTTTACATATCTTTCATAAATGCCACGCACTTTTAGCCCTACATCTTCCCATTTTATCTCATCCACCTCTTTCTTGCCCTCTACGCTTAAAAATTCTGCCATGCCTGGATGAGTACAGATAGAGTACATTGCATCTGCCATAGCATCCACATCCCAATAATCTGTTTTTATTACATTGTGCAATATTTCAGAACAGCCAGATTGATATGATATAATAGATGGCACACCACACTGCATAGCCTCCAATGGTGAAATGCCAAAAGGCTCAGACACAGAAGGCATTACATACACATCACTCGATTTAAGCATTTCGTACACCTGTTTTCCTTTCAAAAAGCCAGGGAAATGAAACTTATCAGCTATACCTCTATCGGCTACCAAGCGTATCATCTGATTCATCATATCGCCACTACCCGCCATTACAAAACGTATGTGGTCTGTTTTCTTCAACACCTGTGTTGCTGCGTCAACAAAGTACTCCGGACCCTTTTGCATAGTTATTCTACCTAAAAAGGTGACCACCTTTTCTGGAACATTCTTTTGTCCCTTAACTGCCAGTTTTTCACCACTTAGCGGGTCTACAGCATTGTGTACAGCTGTTACCTTACTTGGGTGTTGATGATATTTTTCAATTACTATGCGTCGTGTCAAATTGCTCACACACATAATATGGTCGGCGTGGTCCATGCCATTTTTCTCAATTTGGTATACACCAGGATTTACCTTGCCTCCACTTCTGTCAAAATCTGTAGCATGCACGTGTATTACCAGTGGTTTCCCTGTCACCTCTTTAGCGTGTATGCCAGCAGCATAAGTCAACCAATCGTGCGAGTGTATAATATCAAAATCATATGTTCGAGCTATTACACCTGCCACAATAGAGTAATTGTTTATCTCCTCTAACAGGTTTTCTGGATATTTTCCTGAAAACTCTATACACCCCATATCATTTACGGGCATATAATTAAAATCGGCATATATATTATCACGCAAGTTAAAATATTCCTGCGGATGCATTACATCTCCAAATCTCTCTTCAACTTTTTCCCACGACACATCTCGCCAAGCTATGGGTGTATTGCTGGCTCCTACAATATTTAGGAAACTTTTATCTTCGTCGCCCCAAGGTCTTGGTATCACAAAAGTGATATCCATATCCTCTTGTATCGACATTCCTCGCGTCAATCCATAACTTGCAGTGCCAAGACCACCTAAAATATGGGGTGGAAATTCCCAACCAAACATGAGTGCTTTCATAATCTATCTATTTCTATTTCGTATTATTGTATTCTTCCACCAGCTTCATTGCCCGTAGCACCTCTGCAACGCTCATTGCAAATGAGTAGGCGCCATGTGCTATAAAAGGAGGACTCGAATCGTACAGTTCTGATATACTTCCTATACAATCGTTCGACATTTCACTTTCTATATCTACCATTATCCTGTCTATCAAAGACAAACCGCTACGTTTATACACTTTTAAATAAGCCTCTATATAAGGTCCAAGCAGCCATGGAAACGCAGGTCCATTGAAATATGAAATCTGTTTCTCTCTCAAATCGCTAGAGAAGTAAGGTCTATACTTCTCATCCTTCGGACTCAACGACCTTAACCCTGTGGTGGTGAGCAGCTCTTTTGTAGCAAAGTCAACTATCGATCTTTGTCTATGTTTCTCAAGTGGAGAGTGATCGAGTGACACTGCAAAAAGCATATTAGGTCTCAAACTCATGTCAGAGTAGTCGCCATCAACAAAATCGTATAGGTACCCAGCACTATTTAAGAAAATGGCTGTAAACGACTCTTTCACAATATCACATTTTTGTGATATCTGCTGTTCCATCATTCTGTCACCTTTAGCTCTGTATATCTCTTCACCAAAGCGGAGTGCATTATACCAAAGTGCATTAAACTCTACTAGAAACCCCGAACGAGGTGTAACAGGACGACCGTCCAATTGAGCATTCATCCAGCTAGCTGGTCTTCTATGCCCATTTGTATAAAGCAAGCTGTTGTTTGCATCTACACGCAAGTTCCAGTGATTATTATTTAGTATATACTCAATAATTTCTATAACAATAGCTGCATATTTCGTTTGAAATTGTTCGGGTCTCTCTTTTGCATATTGCTGCAGAGCCCAAATTGCCCACAGCGCCATATCAGGGTCTTCTATCTGCTTTAGCAAACCATTCGAAGACTTTCCAGCCATTACCGATTTTATTTGCACTATAGCAGTGTCTATTATAATTTCAAAATCATCAACACGCCCCACAGCCAATGTACACCCTGGTAGCGCTATAAACTGGTCTCTGGCACGTACCTTAAACCAAGGATAGCCAGCCAGCAGATACTTCTCACCCGGTTGAGGTATATAGAAGAATTGATGGCTCGAATTTTTCAAACAGTTGTAAAACGACTTGCGTGGAGTTCTTTTATCAATCTCTTTCTCAAACTCCTGTGCCAACTCGTCTGTATCTCTCAAAAAATCACCAGCAGAGAATATCACCTCATCTCCCATCTTAATGGGCATTTCAAAATATCCTGGCACATATAAATCCTCTCTATAGGTATCTCCAGCCTGCATATCCTGCAAGTATTCTATACCTCTATTCCAGTGAGGTTGATAAACAAACTTAGCCTCAGTACTAAACTGCATATATAATTCAGGATATCCCTCATACATACACGTGCTAATTCCATTTTTTACCTCTCTATATGATTTATCCACCCTATCATTTTCCTGTGTCAATTGAAACACATTTCTAAAAGCAAGAAAAGGCTTAAAGCGAATTGTAGTAGGAGAGTGTGCCTGCAAAAGCTTGTATCGTATCATCACAGAGTTTTTTTGCAATGAAAACTGAACCTCTTTCGACAGTATCACCCCTCCAACGCGATAAACAGTCTTTGGAATACTTTCGGTACTAAACTCGCGAATGTATTTGTGACCACGAGGGCTATAGTTGTCACCCGAGTATTTGTGAATACCTAGGTTAAATTCAGCACCGTGCTGAATCACAGTTTCGTCGAACGATGAGAGTATTAGATGATTATCGTCATCTAGGTTGGGCACAGGCATTACTAGTAGCCCATGATATTTTGTAGTGTTGCATCCAGATATGGATGTATTGTGATAAGCCCCTCTTCTATTAGTACGCAGCACATTGCGATACAACGAATATTCGAGGCTTGTCATTAAGTCTTTATCGAATTTAAGATAGCTCATTTTACTTCGGCATTAATATTGGTTTACTTCAAATCGAAAGATATAATAATTAATATTACTAAACAAATGGAAAGTATCTTATTTATGCTTTAATTTCACTTGTTCATCTACTTTTCATTTGTAAATTTGTTTTTTATAGAACATTTAAGTTATGAATCAATATCAAGACACCTCATTTACAGTCGAAAAGAGACGAATGCGCATTGCCTTTATCCCCACCATTGTATTGGTTTGCTTGCTCTGGCTCATCTTTATTTTAGATAGTTCGCTCCAGCTTCACCTATATCGCTATGGTATCTATCCATTAGAGACGAAAGGTTTGTTAGGCATCGTTCTATCCCCTTTTATTCATCAATCAGCTAGGCATCTATTCTCCAATACCATTCCACTTATAGTGCTTATGTGGTGCTTATATTATTTTTACAGTCAAATTGCCAATAAAACGCTTCTCCTTATGTGGCTATTAAGTGGCTTGTTCACATGGGCTATTGGGCGCGAGGCGTATCATATTGGTGCAAGTGGCGTTATCTACAGTCTCTCGTTCTTTCTCTTTTTTAGTGGCTTGTTTCGCAGACATATACCCCTTATGGCAATCTCCCTAATAGTAGCCTTTATGTATGGCAGCACTGTGTGGAATATGTTTCCATGGTCGGTTCATCTCAATGCCAATGTATCGTGGGAGGGACATCTTGCAGGTGGAATAAGCGGTTTTTTACTGGCTATAATCTTCAAAAAACATGGACCACAAAAACCTGTTAAAGTGTGGGATGACGAGGATGATATAGATGATTTCCTTGATGCTATTATCGATGCAGGAGGTGCTGAGCCAATAGATGAAGAAACGAAGGATTAAGAGTTAAAAGCGAACCTGTTTATTTGCAAAGTGTAGAAAAATAGTTGCTAAACTAAAATTTAGGATTTGTCTAATAACTAGGAGAAAAATGAGGCACTTGTTGAATGTTTAAAGAATAATAATTTATCTTTGCCTATAGTTGCATCAAAAGTTATATATTTACACTACATATATAAATAAACCATATTGCTATCAAAAACGAATCACAACAAAAAACGAAAGGCTTAAACACCTTTGGTGGAGTTTTCACCCCCTCCATCCTCACCGTTTTGGGTGTAATAATGTATTTACGCTTCGGATGGGTAGTGGGCAATGTAGGGCTTATAGGCACACTCATTATTGTCACCCTTGGTACCCTCATCACATTTCTCACCGCACTTTCCATAGCATCCATAGCCACCAACGCACCCGTAAAAGCAGGTGGAGCCTATTTTCTGATAAGCCGCTCGTTGGGCGTAGAGATGGGAGGCGCTATAGGCATACCCCTTTATTTGGCACAAGCCTTCTCAGTAGCCCTCTACATTATGGGTTTTGCCGAGAGTATGGTAGCCATCTTCCCCGTTTTAAATATAAAGGTAGTGGGCATTATCACTACTGTCGTTCTCAGCCTTCTTGCCCTCTTTTCCACCAAAGCAGCCATCCGTGCTCAATTTGTTATTTTAGGAGTTATAGCCTTCTCGCTTATCTCCTTCTTTCTTGGCTCGCCCATCGGAGGCGAGGGACACGAACTATTTAAAGGTCCTGTAGAAAACTCAGAAAACTTTTGGGTAGTATTTGCTGTGTTTTTTCCAGCTGTTACAGGCATCATGGCAGGAGTCAATATGTCTGGTGATTTGAAAGACCCCGCCAAATCCATTCCCAAAGGCACATTTATGGCAGTGGGCGTTGGCTATCTCATCTATATGGTAGTACCTTTCTTCTTTGCCTACAGGGCAGATGCAGCCACACTAGTAGGTGATAATATGATAATGCAGCGACTTGCCTATTGGGGTATTGCCATACTTATGGGTATATGGGGAGCCACCCTTTCTAGTGCTGTTGGTAGCCTACTAGGTGCACCACGTGTGCTTCAAGCACTTGTGTTAGACAAAGTGTTACCCTCAAAACTCTCGTTCCTATCAAAGGGTTCGGGTCCAGAAAACATACCACGTGCAGCCACCATCTTCACCTCTATTATTGCATTGGTGCTCATTATTGTGGGCGATTTAAATATGATTGCTCCCATCCTCACCATGTTTTTCCTCACCACTTATGGCACACTCAATCTCACATCAGGCATAGAAACCATGTTGCAAAGCCCATCCTTTCGTCCCAAATTTAGGGTTCATTGGGTGTTCTCGCTTTTGGGTACTATTGGCTGTATTGCCGTTATGTTTCTTATCAATGCAGTAGCTACTATCATAGCCATAGTGTTCATTGCAGGAGTATATGTGTGGCTACGTCGCCGTGGACTTCAAACCACCTTTGGTGATGTTACCCGTGGTCTGCACCTCCAGATAGTTCGTTATGCCTTATTGAGGTTAGAGTCGAAAAAAACCGATGCCAAAAACTGGCGTCCCAATTTTCTAGTTCTATCTGGCATGCCCACCAAGCGATGGCATCTCATCGATTTTGCTTATGGAATAGCTCAAGAGAAGGGACTCATAACCGTAGCAACCATTTTACCAGAAAAAGGCATTACACAAGAGCGTATCACCAATCATGCACACAACATTACCACCTCGCTAAGAGAGAAAAATATTAAAACCCTTGTAAGGGTCACCACAGCCACCGATCCCTACACAGGCTCGAAGCAGCTAGTAAACTCTTACGGACTAGGTAGCCTAGTGCCAAACACCATCCTGCTAGGCGATACAGAAGAGGATAGTCACCACAACTCCTATTGCAATATGATATCGCATTTCTACCAATCTAATAGAAATGTAATCATTCTTCAAAACGACTTTAAACTAGAATTTGCAGGTGCCAAACAAATAGACCTCTGGTGGGGTGGTCTCAAAGGCAATGGCGGCTTTATGATGATTATTGCACACCTCGTTAAAACCAGTCCACGGTGGAACAATATAAAAGTATGTGTAAAAATGGTAGTTCCCACCGAAGAGGCAGCACAAGGCACACGAGAAAACCTGAAGAGTATTTTAGAGGAGATGAGGGTCGACTTCGACTACAATATCATAGTTTCTCAAGGACGACGATTTTGGGATATCCTTGAAGAAGAATCGAAGGACAGCTCTATAGTAATGATGGGACTTAAAGAACCCGATGACGACTTTGCCAACTACTACAAACAACTAAAGCAAAACACCAGTGGTGTCAACAACAAGGTCTTTTTCCTTGCATCCGAGCATATCGAGTTTAAAGATGTACTGAATTAAAAAAAACAGAAAGAAACCCAACCTTCGATAATCGATAGTTGGGTTTCTTAAAGTTGACATTCAATGATGATGCTGCACCTCGCTACAACACTTGGATACCCACATCGCTGCTCGCCCCAATTTTCAATTGGTGTGCTGCGCATACACAGATAATCCTACCGAGCAAGCAATAACTATTCATATTTAACGGGCATAAAACTCGAACCCATTTGCACCATCATATGCCATTTGCCACCATGTGGGCTTTTAGTTACATCATAATAATTAATCAAATATTTGTCACCTCTTTTCACAACAATAGCTACAGGCAAGCTCAAATGCATCACACGATAAGGATATTCATTTTCTTGAAACTCCGACCAATTATTATCCAAAAACACTGTTCTCACAAACTCCTCCCCAAACATCTCTCTAGCCATAGCATTTACTTTCGACGATGTATCACCATCAATCTGAACACTCTTGGGCATTTCAACAGTTTCGGCACTATGCATGCGTGCATCAGTTTCAATATCAAATCGCTTAGACTCTAAAGCATTATAAGAAGCTTCAACTTTACGATTGGCTACATCCGATGCATCATAATCTTTGTGTTGTGTAAAAACATTTACCATAATAGCATCAATTTTCCAATACAATATATATTTCAACACCGGATTGGTTTCTGCATTACACTGTTTAAATAACTCATTTAGATAATATTGCAAATAATCTATTGTCACCACACTACGTGCCAATGATAAAGCAAGTAGTTTTCTGCTATCCTGAGCGTGAGTATAAGCTGCTTCTGAAGGAGCAAATAATAATGTTCCAGTCTCCGCATCAACAATTCCCTTCTCTGCGTCAGACATCTTGTAGGTATATTTTATTTCAAACATACGATTCTCAAACATAAGCACATTCACATACTTGTGAAATGCCCAAGGACTTAGCGGATCGGCAACAAAAAGAGCTGTCCATGCATTTCTAAAAAACTCGTCTTGTGTTACCACTACCTCACCATCAGGTGTTTGTATGGGTGTATAAGGCATATAATAAAAAGCACCGGCTGGTAGTTTAGCAATATTCATCACTATTTCGGTGTACTGTCCGGTTCTAATTTCCTCATCCTCTTCATCGTGCAAGTAATAAAACTGTTTGTAGTTATAGTAAGGCTGATACGGAAACAGTTCTGGATCAAACTGCTCATAAGCTGCATGTATTTCACTTATCGATTTTGTGTACATCGGCTCCACCGTTTGGTCAGCAGCCATTGGGTTGGCAGCAAGAGCAGCGGCACTGGGCTTGTATGATTTTTTGTAGTCGTATATGGCCCTTTGTTCAGCTTCCTGCTGTAAGTGGTTCGACTCCGTTAGCTGCTCTACATCTGTCTCTACCTCCTCTTTTTTATTCTCCACTTGTTCTTTTACTTTCTTGCCAAGCCTATTTAAATTCAATTGTGCATTTGCACTACAAGCTAATATCATCAATGCTGATAGAAATAATAAATGCTTTTTCATCTTATCTGTTCTTTTTAGGGTTAAATATCCATGAGTTGTTAAGACATAAAAATCTTTCATCAACCTAGTCGATAATTTTCCATCTATATGCTGTTACTGTTTGATGTAAAATTACCCATTACCCCTATTCCACATTAGCATTATTTGCGCATAAATTAGGACTGGTTGCGCATTAACATTTAAAACAACCCTTTTTTTGCTGTTACAAAGACAATATTGTTAAAATAAGTATAAGTGTGTAGACTATATTTCATGACAAAGGCAAAGGCAAGCAGATGAGTATCCACGCCCGCTATAAAAAATTCAATTACTTATCATCCAAAAAACATACCGTTTATACCAAGATGAACAGGCGATATACCAGTGGGGAGCGATGCAATAATCTCTCTTCTAGATTTTAATAAATGAGCAATCAAATCTTCAAACTTCCATTCGTTCCATTCCAACCAATTAATTAAAAAACCTACAATAAGTGGAGTAGTCATTTCAATTAAAGATACTGCATTGTTTTTTCGGATTGTAGCCTTCTCAGATACAATTGCAGCTAAATCGTTAAAGCAAAATCTAAAAATATACCACGAAATCCCACGTCCTTTCATATCAATAAAAGGTTCATCCATTACATCCATATTGCCACTTTTATCATCCTTTTGTGCATGGTTTTCTGTCAAAGAACTCCACCAAATAGGTTGCACAACACTACTTGCCGTATTATTCTCCAATATAGATGCCAATATTATGGAGATAATAACCCTGACACCACTCTTAGCTTGATCGGCGCTAATGGCAATATTCTCCGATAAGTTTTTATAGACCTTTTCTGTAAAAGAATCCTGCAAAATAGTTAATAAGCAAATTTTCATGACAGATAAATTTATGGGTAAATTAAATCTTTCAATACTTAACTATATCTACACATATAACGATTTAGGAGTCAGTTATGTTCTTGTTTTTTTAATACCTTTGATGCCATTGTTACCCATATTTCAAAACAATCTGATGATTATATTCAATAAAATGTAACTTTATACCCATATCCCATACTAACTAGATAAACAACCCATTAGTGCGCATCAATGAAAGAACAAAAATTTAATCAAATAGTAGCAGAAAACAGCGAGCTGATAAGGCGTATTTGCCGGTACTACAACGATAACACCCACGATCAAGAGGACATGTATCAAGAGGTGCTAATCAATATATGGAAAAGCCTCGATAAATTTAGGGGCGACTCAAAACTGAGCACATATATCTATCGCATAGCCGTCAATGTGTCTATCACATTTGCTACTAAATCTTTCAAAAACTCGAAGCTCTACATTAGTGCCGATACAAGCAATATTGGAGAAATACTAGACAGCCCCGATGACGACAAAGCCCAACTAGAGAAACAGATAGAGCAGCTGCACAATGCGCTCAACACCCTCTCGGTTATCGACAAAGCACTTATTTCATTGCTGTTAGAGGGGCTCACCATGAGAGAGATAGCCAATGTTATTGGCATCACAGAGCCCAATGTGAAAGTAAAAATACACCGCATAAAGTTACACCTAAAAAAAGAATTATCAAGATGAAAACAAATAACAATACAGATACAACAACAAACCTACCACAATTTATATTGAAGATGAAAAAGCAGGATAAGCTATTCGAAAATATTTTTAAAGTACTTAAAATACTATACCTCATTCTGATAGCTGTAGGTGCTATCCTTATTTTTGTGAAAATGTTTAACAACACCCCTTATATAGCTACATTAAAAGAGGCGGGCCTTCTATTATCATCTATAATATTCTATTTCTATCTTAAAAAACGACACAAAGAATACAAGGAGTTAGACTATTCACAGCCCACCTATCTTGTTTTGAAAAGTATTGTAAAAAGATACAGCTCCTTCGAATACTTCGACCTGTGGGCTTTAGCAGCAATCACAATTGTAGGTATCTCGCTAAGTCTCGACTCTCGGTTTAGTTTTCTTGTATACCAATTGGGCTACTGGACAATGATGCTTATCTCCATACTTGGAGGTTTAACATATAGATTTATAAAAATAAAACCACTAAAAGACAGGGCATTGCAGTTGCTAAAAGAGTTGGAGGAGTAGGGCTGTGGGGCGTTTGGTTGCAGCTGTTATTTTATGATTGACGATGGCACCCTCCTCCAAACAGATTTTGCAGTGGCACACACCAAACCAGTTCCCTCAGTTTTCACAGTATGTACAAACGAATTGTTGCTTGCATCAAACTCAGAAAAAGACACAACCGTTTCACCATAATTTGCCTCGCCAATAAACCTACCATCAATAGAGTGCAAGTAATAATTATCGATAATTTCGTCAGGCACCGACTCCACCACCCACTCCAAATACCTAATATTATTTACATGCCTATACATATCAGTATCATACTTATTCACCCTAAATTGTAGTCCCCCATTTAGATTTTTAAGAGGCGCTATCTTTTTAGTAGTATCAATATCAATACTCCCCACATTACACTCGCCCCATTGCTCCCTTATTTCATCAAATATCTGCACAGGCCTTCTCCTCTCAATATCAAAAAACACCCATATACCGCGCCCCCTACCAATTATATTGCCCTGCTCGTCATACACATAGTGCTCTCTAAACCCCCTAATGCTTGTATATTTCGACAACCAGGTTCTAATAGTAATTTTCTCTTTATACCCCGGATACCTATCCATTTGCAACGTTCCAGCCACCAAAATCCACCCAATATCTTTCTCTCCCAGCTGATACAAACTGTGGTCTATAGCATAGCAATGGTCTGCCGATGTTTCTTCCAGCAGCGTCAGCATAGTAGTGGGCGATGCCACACCAAACTTGTTCATCTCGAAGTATCTCAGCTCAAATTGCTTGTCGAAATAGTTTTTAATCTCCATGTTTTTTATATTTACATTTTTATACAGAAATGCAAATATACATATTTGACAGGTAAATACTGTCAAATGCTTGTAAAAGTATAGTGCGATAACTGGGCTTTGGCTTTGCCGTTGGTTTATCTGCTTATCCAACCCTGAGCGTAGTGGAAGGGTGGTTATATAATAGCGATTCTCACCTTTCAATTTCAACCCCCATACCCATCAAGCATCGAGTTATAGCCACCCTTATCTCATCAGCCTCTGTAGCCCCTTTACCCTCGGCAGTGCAAGCGTATATCTCTTTATAATCACTTGCAGATACCAGTTTTATGGTTACCTCCAAAGTCCTGCCAAGCACCCCATTGGCAACCTGCCTTTTTCCGCTTTGTCCATAGTTTACTATCACCGTTTCGTCAAGCAACTCCTCTTTTAGTTGAGGTAGCATAATAAACCCACTTTTCAATAAAACACCCGATATTACATCACCAGGATATCCACTCATACTATAATTGCCCTTGTACACATCGCCGCTTTCCGATGACACACCGCCTGCTTGAGGTAGATAGGCATACTTGTAGCCTTCAAGCAATTGGCTCTTTGTTATTGTTGGCTCTTTCATCGATACGCAACTGCTAATAGTAATAGCTGTTATAAGAGTAAGTAGCAATTTAAATGTTTTCATAACCATAGTTTTTTTGTTGTTTGTTATTTGTTATTTAGTTTCGTATTTCTATTATGTGTTGTATTCTTAGTGTTGTCGATGGATGGGCTTTTACTTTGCTCTCTCCCTCATTTCGAGCTGTTGTCTATCTCTTCCTTAATCAACACTCCCAGATGGGTTGCTTTTGCAGGTGTTATCTCATTCTTTGTTGCCATAGTTCTTTACGTTTTGCTTCAAGTTTTTTATCTCACGATCAAAATCAGATATGTAATTTCTGTCCTGAATGGGTGCGAACTTACTATACTCGTCCTCTGCCAGTCGTTTTGCAACAGCTGCAGATACTTTTCCTGCATTTTGCAATACTTCATAGTCGTTAAACTGCAAGAACGCATCAAGCTTCATCACCCAATCGCTCATTTTCATCTGTATTTGTCGTTCTGCTTGCAACTCTGCAAAGTCTAAATACATTGTTACAATACGCTCTAAACTTTTTACTTCACTCTCTTTCAAGTAGTTTTTAGCAATGGCAACATCCGACTTTAATATCTTACCCTTTGGTGCATTTTTCCAAGTAGTTAGCCCCATATTAGTTTTTTGTGAGTCAACTCTGTGTTTAATAATTTCAGCAGCTGTCTGTCCTGTTATAGCCCAATGCATCTTATTCTGCACAGTTTGATAAAACTCTCGTGTAATGGGCGACTGTGCATCATAGTCGATACTTGCCTCCTTATAGATGTCGGTTATTTTTTGATAGAATCTCCTTTCAGATGCCCTAATTGCACGGATGCGCTCCAATAACTCTTCAAAATAGTCTTTACCAAAACTTTGCCCTTGCTTCAGTCGTTCATCATCCATCACAAAACCTTTGATAATAAACTCCTTCAAAGTTTTTGTAGCCCAAATGCGAAATTGTGTAGCACTAAAACTGTTTACACGATAGCCGACAGCAATTATGGCATCTAAATTATAGAATTCTATATGCCTTGTAACCTGTCTGTTACCCTCATTTCGAACTTGTGCAAATTTTGCACAAGTTGCCGTTTTATCCAACTCCCCCTCTGAATAGATATTGCCTAAATGCTTCGTAACAACACTTCTATCTACTCCAAATAAATCGGCTATTTTCTGTTGTGACAGCCAAAATGTTTCGCTTTCAAAACGAATATCTATTTTCACCTCCCCATTGGGTGTGGTGTATAATATAATTTCTGACTCTTTCATGTTTTTTATTCTAATGTCTAGCTTCCATTACTTATTCACACTCCCCTCCACAATCTCAATCTCCTCTTCCGTCAACCCATACAGTTCATAAACCAATTGGTCTATTTGGGATTCGAGGGTGGTGGTGTCGGCGGTGGGGCTGTTCTCTTTGATAAATAATATTTGACTAACTATACTGGACAAAGACACTTCTACTTCTTTAGAAACCACAAGAAAAGGAAGATTTTTTATATCAACAGTTTTGACTTGTGCAAATGCTCTTCCTTCTTCTTCTTTAAAAGATTGAAAAAAGTAGTTAAGTAGCTTGCTATTTAATAATCCTAATACAAATCTTAAATCAAAGTTGTTATCTGGTCTATTAATAAGAGTGTGAATCGTTTTATTATGAAAGTTTTTATTGTAGTCAATTGTAGCAACTATTCTATTGCTTGTTTGTCTATATATAATCTTAGGTGAAGTCTCCATGATTTCTTGATTAAACCTAAAGGTATCATTCTCTTCAAGTATAAATTGCCAATTATGTCTTAAATAATTATTTGAGAATGATATTGAGTATTTTTCAATATCAGCTCCTCTAATAAAAGGAATATCATTTTGGTTTTGTTTTTCTCCATTATAAAAAACACGGCTACCAATTGAACCTCCTCGTACTTTACCTCGTCCTTTAGTCCAATAATTAAAACCAATATCATTTATTAAAAAAAACTCATCGAATTTTGTTAGTTTATCTAATCTTGAAATAAGTTTATTTTTAAACACAAAGTCAACTTGTTCTGATTTAATAGTTCCTTTTATTTCTTTAAAACTAGTTTTGAGTATCCAATCTTTTAAAGGTTTGCTTTTTAATGCAGTTGTAATAGAAGAAAACACACTAACTTCTTCAAATATAATTTCGCTGCCAAAATCAATTATTTCTATTATTTGAGTTTTGTTAGCTAAGAATTCTCTGATTCCCTTAAAGTAATTGCCTTTTATAAAGGTGTTTGGAGTAATAAATGAATAAATTCCATTTGTTTTTAAAAGGCTGAATGCGCGTATAACAAATGCTATATATAAATCATTATTTCTTTTGAATTCATGATATGATGTCTCCAAATACTTTTTTAGAACTGTTTCAAAAACAATCATATACGGCGGATTCCCAATCACCACATCAAACCCCACAAAATCGCCCTCATCATTCAGCACTTCGGGAAACTCGAAGCGCCACTCAAAGGCATTTTCGTATATCTTGTTGGCTTTTATCTCATCTATTTCGGTTTCAAGCTTTTTTATCTCTTTCGAGAATTTGTCCACCTTCGTGTTCCACTCCTTTTTCTCCTTTTTCGACTGCTCGAAGAGCGATGTTTGGGTGGTGAGAAACAGTAGCTCGCCCTTTATCTTTGCCAAGCGTTTCACTTTGGGGTCGTTGTCGGCTATTTCGCTACGGAAATCACTCTTTATGCTAGCCATCAATTGCTCCATTTGGCGTTTCTCTTCTCTGCTATGTGCATTGCGATAGGTGGCTACAGCAGAGCGATAGCTGTCGATGGTCCACTTGCTTTTTTTAAGGGCTTGTCCCAAATTAGCATCCAGGGCAAAGCGGCTCACTAGCGAGTTGCCACACTTGATGTTGATATCGATATTGGGCAGAGTTTCTAGCTCGGTTTCGTTTTTGTAATAGGCATTTTTCAAGAGTTCTATCCACAGGCGCAACCTGCATATCTTTACCGAGTTGGGGTTGATATCCACGCCAAAAAGGCAGTTTTCTATAATGGTTTGCTTTTCGTGAAACAGTGCCTCTTGCACGCGCTGACTCTCGCGGCTAGTGGGGTTGTACTCAAATATGGCTCCTTCTTCGTCGGTCACAATCAGCTCGTCGTTTTCAACCACCACGTGATACTCTTTTAGCCTTCGCCCTTGTCTATCGCTTAGTATGCGCAAATCGTTTTTAATGGCTATAATCTCGTTGAGTGCCGATACTAAAAAATGGCCCGAACCCACAGCAGGGTCGCATATCTTTAGGCTATTTACTATTTGGTTGGCTTCGTCGATATCGTCGATGCGATTGTAGAGCTGCGTCATATCTTTGCAGTGCCACTGTTTGGCTTCGTTGAACTTCTGCAACACAGCCTTGCGAATGGTTTCCCTGCACATATACATGGTGATGAAACCGGGGGTGAAAAACGAACCATCTTTGTAGCCATTTATTTTCTCGAAGATGAGCCCCAAAACGGATGCGTTGATAAGGGTTTTGTTGTCTTCCTGAATGGCTTCTGCCCCCTCGCTGGTAAAATCGTAGGCATCTAAAAACTCGAACATATATTGCAGCGGATTCATCTTGCCAGTGCGCCGCTTGCCATTGCTGTCTTTTAGCACCGTGGCGCTGTAGATGGGCAGCAGGCGGCTATCGCCCAGGTTGCTTACAAATAGGGTGGTGTGCTCTAGTTCGGTGGGTTCGAAGAGCGAGCTGTTGAGGTAGGGCACCCTGTCGAAAAACTCTTTGGTGGTCACTCCGCGGTCTTCTAGCTTGCGGGCTAGCACTTTAAAGAAGAGGCTGTTGAGGTCGTCGTAGCTTTGTATTTTGTCGCTGTTCAAAAACTCATATTGTGTGTCGCCTTTGTGATATTTGATGAGCTGTGCCTCTAGCAATTTCATAAACAGAATCCTGTTCATCCAAGTGATGGATAGCTCTAGGGCAACGTTGAAGAGACGCTCCTGCACCGTGTTGCCATATTGGCTGGGGCGCTCTAGTCGGCTCATTTTGTCGAGGCTATCAAGCTCGTTCACAGCATTTTCTATAAGCGACCCAATGTTGCGTTTGCCCTCTGCCTCTCTGCCTATCACTTTTTTGCCACCCTCTTTGCTCTCGCTCAGCCCCATTATGTGCAGCAGCTCGCCATAGAAACCCTTGTCAAGCGTGTTGCTATCATTGGCAAACGGAAGTTTTAGCAAATGCTCTGCCGATAGTAGTTTGTAGAGGGCTATTAGCTTATTGTCGTCATCAGGATTGTTGTTGCGCAGCGGCTTTTCGTACGCTCGGATATCGAAATAGGCATACTCTATTTCGTTTGTTAAGCTATCGATAAATGGATGGGCAATTTGGGAGTAAAAAAAGTTGGTTTTTGTGCCAGATAGGGTGCCTTTTTCAAACTCTTCGAACTCTTTTATCAATTGCTTGTTTTGTGCAAAATTGCGCTCAAACACGTTAGCATCAAATATATACCACTCATAAATATTGGTGATGATGAGGTGGCGCATCTCCACATTGTTGTTGGTTATGCGTTCTCGCAAGTAGTATAGCAGCAGCTCGTGAAATGCCTTTGCATTGATCTCCTTTGTGGTTATCATTTCCCACTTGTTGGTGGGGCGTTTTGTCTCTACAATTACCCCCACTGTGCTAGCCCTATTTTTATCGTTGTGGATAACCAAATCGGCCCGCTCTTTGGTGTTGATATAGTGCTTGCCCTGGTAATAGGTTCGTTTTAAGAAATCGCTTATCAAATTTTTGTGATACTCCTCCGTTTCCGAGTCGTCTATTCGGTCTAATAGCTGAATCAGATTGGCTTTAAAAACATCTATCTTCTGCCTATCTGGCTTTAGCTTCAGGTAGGCTTTGTTGAGGGCTTTTCGGGGTTTTAGTTGCTTTAGTATCATGGTGTGTAGCTCTTTTATGATGATATGCGACTCTTGCTGTTGCTATTGCTGTTTGTTTCGAACCATAAAGATAGCAGTTGTTTTCACATATTGAAACAATAATTGTAACTAAAGAACTAATATTTTGTGGTTTGGTCAATTAAGGTGGTTTTAAGGTCTGTTTTAATCAACAAAGTAAGATAGAAGAAAAAAACAACATGCACCTCTTATCAATCAATTAAAATAAATTGCTTATGTTGTATTTTAAGATTAATTGTTTAAACAGGAAAAAACTTCAGCAAGTTAAAAAAAAGACTATCTTTACAATAATAAAATTATTCTGAGCAATGAACAGACCTAAAGACATAGCCACTTTCAACAAACTGTATAATGAGTATTATCAACAGTTTGTACGCTTTGCCATGGGGTATATCAAAGACGAGGTTAAAGCACAAGACTTTGTATCTGATGCATTTGCTAGCTATTGGGAAAAGAAGGATATCTTGTATGAGGGGACAAATGCTCCTGGGTACATATTAACTATTGTAAGAAACAATTGCCTCAATTATCTACAGCACCAAAGGATAAAACTAAAAGCTGTTAAGGAGCTATCTGATCATGCTCAATGGATATTGAATACAAAAATAAACATACTTGAAGCATGCAATCCTAATAAGATTTTTCTAAAAGAGGTTAACCAAATTATAGAAAGCACAATTACCAAACTACCTAAACGAACAGCACAGATTTTCAGAATGAGTCGTTTTGAACATCTATCTCACCGCGAAATAGCAAGAACACTTGATATTTCTACTAAATCTGTTGAATACCATATTACCAAAACTTTAAACGAATTGCGCATTAGTTTAAAAGACTACTTAACACTCTTAGCCTTATTTCTTGTCTATTTCTAAAGAAAGTGGAAATATTGTTTAGGGATACCCCTCTCTCAATTGTTATATTAGTACAAAGGGTGAACAAATCGCCAGTTTAAACTAAAAGGAATGCAAAAAAAAGAGCTGTTATATAAATTTTTTGAAGGACAATCGACCTATCAAGAAGAAGTAGAGATAAGAAAATGGATGGAAAAAAGCAAAGAAAATGAGGCTGCTTTCTATCAAGAACGATTATTGTACGATTCACTTCTCCTTAATAAGGGTGCTCATAAAAATAGAATTGCAAAAACTAAGCCTATAAAAACAGTTTTCTGGAACACATTTATGCGAGTAGCAGTTGTTTTTTTAATGCTTACAACTGCGGGCTTGCTTATAAATAAATACTTTGAAGGCAATGAATCTTCTCAAGAGTTACATACTGTTATTGTTCCCCCTGGACAAAGAATAAATTTAATTTTGTCTGACAACTCTTCGATATGGCTAAACTCAAACACAACACTTAAATATCCAAGTCAGTTTTCTAAAACCCAAAGAGATGTTTATTTAGATGGAGAGGGATATTTTGATGTAAGCTCAAACGAGAAGCAACCTTTTATTGTAAACACACCACAAGGAGGAGTGAAAGCTACTGGTACAACATTTAATGTGTCGGCTTACTCGAAGTACGAAAAATTTGAGACAAGTCTTTTTGATGGCAGTGTGGGCGTTTTCTTGAAAAACAGAGAGGATGAGATTATAGATATCAAACCTGCACGGAAAGCTGTTTTTATGAACGGTAAACTAGAGGTGAGAGATATAGAAAATTATGACGAGTTTTTGTGGAGAAGAGGCTTAATTGCTTTCAAGAACAAGCAGTTGGATGAAATATTGTCTGTGTTGGAGCAATATTTTGATATTAACATTCAGATAGAAGATAATTGCCTGCCAAATAACACCTATACTGGCAAGTTTCGCCAGTCGGATGGTATAGACTATGCTTTAAGAGTACTTCAGAAAAGCATCCAATTTAGTTACGAACGAGACAACGAAGAGCAAACTATAATTATAAAAACCATTTAAATCCCAATATGCCAATGATGTGATAAAGAAAAACCGACAAATGCTGGAACATCTGCCGGTTTAGAGTTAAAAATCAATACAATCAAAACTTCTTAATAGTATTAATATAAAACACTTACAAATGTATGAAAAAAAACAATCTATCTTGTGATGTTTTAAAGAAAAAAACATCCATTAATCATTTTCTATTGATTATGAGAACAGCAATCATTCTTCTTTTCACATGTGTTTTTATTTCTGTTGCAGAAACAGGCTACACACAAAATGCCAAAGTTTCACTTAGTAGAAACAACACTAGTTTAAAAGAAATTTTAAACGAAATCGAAAATCAAACCGACTATCTATTCATTTACAGCAACGAAGTAAATACCAGTAAAATAGTTTCGGTTGACTCTCAAAATAAAACTGTGAGAGAGGTGCTAAATCATGTGTTAAAAGACTTAAACATAGATTTCTTGATGGAAGGAAACCATATCATTCTCTCTTATATTGAAAAAACAAAGAAGGAGGTCGAAAGCAACTCGGAAATTGTAGAGCAACAAGATAAGAAACGAAGCATTAGAGGGGTTGTTACTGATGTTTATGGAGAGCCTTTGGCAGGTGTTACTGTTTTTGTAAAAGGTACAAGTACAGGTATTGCTACTGGACTAGACGGAGAGTTTTCTTTAGAAGTAGAAGATAACCCACAAAGAGTTATAAGTTTTTCGTTTATAGGAATGGAAACTATAGAGATGCCATTAGGAAATCGCAGAGTATTTAATGTTGAAATGGAAGAACTTACTCAGCTAATCGACGAAGTAATGGTAGTAGCATATGGCACTGTTAAAAAAGAGTCGTTTACAGGTTCGGCTGCTGTTATAAGAGGAGACCAAGTAATGAAAGAGGCATCTCCACTTTCGGCAGAGAGAGCCCTGCAAGGTTATGTAGCTGGTGTAAGAGTTACTCAAGCTGATGGTCAACCTGGTGCAAAAGCAACAGTTCAGATTAGAGGAGTTGGTTCTATAAATGGTAATCTTGAACCACTTTATGTTATAGACGGAGTTCCAGTTGTATCGGGTGATATGGCTACAACCTTGTCTTCTAACGTTATGTCTTCTATAAACCCAGACGATATTGAGTCTATGACGGTTTTAAAAGACGCAGCTGCTACATCTCTCTATGGATCGAGAGCTGCAAACGGAGTAATCATAATTACTACTAAAAGAGGAAAATCTGGAAAAACAGAATTTAATGTAGATTATGAGTATGGTTGGACAGATACTGCTATGCCTCACGAGTTGTACGGACTTTATATGTCGGGTAAAGAATACACAGAATATTCTATAGAGGGTTTAAAGAATCGTTATTTATATGATAGAAAGGCTTTGCCAGGACAAGAAAACTATAATATAAATAATAGTGCTATGTATGACGATGCACTAGATTATGCTTATTTGAATTTAAACAGAGCAGCAAAAGTAATTCACCCAGACGACCCCATGGATGGAAGTTTCGACTATGCCAATGCTGACAGAGGCAGGTATCTTTCAGATGCTAGAAACACAGATTGGGCAAATAGCTTGTTTAGTACTGGTAGAGAGCACAAAGCAAATGTTTCGGCTAGAGGTGGTGGAGAAAAGATGAAGTTTTTTACTTCTTTGGGCTATATGGATCAAGAGGGATTAATCCCTACAAGTAGTTTTAAGCGTATAACAGGGAAGATAGGTATAGATAACACAATTAATAAATACCTAAAATTCTCTATTGATGAAACTATTTCTAAATCGGATCAATCTGGTACTTCTTCTGGTAACTATTATTCAAATCCAATATGGGGTGTTAAAAACTCAAACCCCACAGCGCCAATTTATATGCCCGATGGCACTTTTAACACATATCCTGGATTTAACACAAAAATTGCCAACTTTAAGAAAAACATACCTATACAGTATAGAGAGGTTTCCAACTTTAGGAGCATGACAAACTTTGCGCTAACTGCAACTTTCACTGATTATCTAACTTTCCGTAGTATAAACGGTATAGATTATATTCACATAACAGAGCATGACGTTGCAGGTATAGATAGCCATGATGGAAGAAACGAAGGAGGTAGATTAACTGAGTTCTTAACAAGGATTTATGATCTCACATCTTCAAACACGCTTAATTTCAACAAAAATTTCTCAGATCATTCATTGTCTGCTTTAGTGGGTTATGAAGTTCAGAAAAATAAAAGAAAGAATTTTTATGTAAGAGGCATTGGTTTTATTTCAGACAATTTCTTTTATTTAAGCAATGCATCTAATGCAACAACGCTTAGAGGAACTGATAATGAAGATAACTTAATTTCTTATTTAACAAAGGTGGATTATGACTATCGAGATAAATATTATCTATCTGCTAGCTATAGAAGAGACGCTTCATCGCGCCTTGCAAAAGACGAGCGCTGGGGCGATTTCTATGCATTCTCTGGTGCTTGGAACTTGTCGAGGGAGAGTTTTATGGAAGATGTAAATTGGCTTGACAATCTACGTGCAAAGCTTTCTTATGGTACAACAGGAAATCTGCCTACAGGCTATTACGAGTCGCAATCACTGTTTTCTCTATCCAACAATTATAATGGACGACCTGTTTTTTATCTCAAAAACATTGGAAATCCAGAACTAACTTGGGAGCACTCTTATACATGGAATACAGGTATAGACTTTTCTTTGTTCAATTTCCGACTATCGGGTTCTTTGGAATACTACAATAAAATAACAGACAATTTGCTTAATCATGCTCCTGTATCGTCAAACACAGGTTTTTCGAGCACATTGGTAAATGAAGGAAAACTCAGAAATACTGGATTTGAACTCACCTTAAGTAGTAGAAATATTGTGTCTAAAAACTTTAATTGGAGCACAGATTTAAACATTACTACCATGAAAGCCAAGGTGGAAGAGCTGGCTGATGATGTGATTTCAACAACACGTATTTTTAGAGAAGGAGAGCCCTTGTTTTCTCTGTATTTGAGAGAGTGGGCAGGAGTAGACCAAGAGACAGGAGAGCCTATGTGGTATAAAAACACTTATGAAGCAGACGGAAAAACTCCTATTAAAGATGGAAGCACAACAACCAAAGTGGCAGAAGCAAACAGAGTAGTTGTTGGTAAAGCCTACCCAGATGTTCATGGAGGTATTACTAACAGATTTTCGTACAAAGGTGTAGAGTTGTCTTTTCTATTAACTTATACATTAGGTGGACAAACGTATCATAACTTAGACAGACTAAGTGTTGATGGTAAATACATTGGGACTTACAATCCAGTTAAAAGTGCAGCCGATGATGTGTGGAGACAACCTGGCGATAATGCAAGCAGCCCTTTAATTATATACGACAATCCATATCAGCCACAAGAATACTCTAGCAGATTTGTAAAATCGACTGACCATTTAAGGGTAAAAAATATTACACTTGGATATAATTTACCTAAAAAGCTTACCTCTAAGCTAGGTATGACTAATATGAAGGTGTTTTTTAATGCAAATAATATATTTACTTTCTACAGGTACGACTCAATTGATCCGGAGGTAAGTTATTATGGATACACCACAGGAGGATCTTCATATCCAGCAATTAAGTCTTTGAAAGTTGGCTTTAATGTTAAATTTTAAACACTAGAAATTATGAAAAAATATATATTATATACACTAGCAATTATATTCTCATATTCATGTGGGAGTGATTTTTTAAACGTTTCCCCTACTGATAGTGCAGGAGAAGAAGATTTAATAAACAATATTGTAGATTTAAGAACTGCTACAGAGGGAGCATACGAATGCCTTACAAGTAGCAACTATTATCAGGGAGAGTATACTTTTATTGCCGACCTAATGGGCGACCTTAACATGGAAGCCCAATGGAGCAGTCAGCACTTAAAGTTTTACTATGCTTACGGATTTACTAAAGTGAGGGCTGAGACAAGTGTTTTTAGGAATATTTATCTTGGGCTGCAACACATTAATATTGTATTGGAAAAAGCAGACATATTAACTGAATCAACAGAGAAAAAGGAGTTGATTGCAGAGTTAAGAGCCCTTAGAGCCCTTCTTCATTTCGATTTGGTAAGAATGTATGGACCTCTTTATAGCAACTTGGGTAAAGGGGCTATTAAAGCCGATGCATTGGGTATAAGAATTGCAAAAGAACCCATAAAAAATCTTAGGGATGGGTTTTATAGAGACAAGGTATCTGATGTATATCAGTTTGTTTTAAAAGAGCTTGAAGAGGCAGTAGTAGACCTACCAAAAAACAAAAGAAATGGATATTTAAATTATTGGGGCGGAAAAGCTCTTTTATCTAAAGTGTGTCTTTACATGGATATGAATAGAGAGGCGCTAACACATGCTGAAGATGTAATTGCAAATAGTGGTTTGATGCTTTATGATAGATCAAACTATGTTGAATCGTGGAAGCAGGAATATGCCTCCGAGTCGTTGTTTGAATTAGCTACTTCTCAAATGGACAATACTGGCTACCTAACACTTGGATGGTTTGTTTCAGAAAAAGGAAATAAGACAGTTGTTCCTACCGACGACTTTCTTGAACTTATGGAACAAGACCCAAATGATGTGAGATTCGAACTTCTTGAATATTCTAATAAAGATAAGTGTTACTATATTTCTGGAAAATATCCGGGAAAAGAATCTGAAATGGATATTAAAATCAACAATCCAAAAGTAATTCGACTTAGTGAAGTATATTTAATTGCTTCAGAAGCTGCATTAAAACTAGATGATTTAAACAAAGCCGGAAAGATATTAAGCGACCTAAGAGAGAAGCGCACCACAACCGAGCCTCGCAAATATGAAAGCAGTATAGAGCTTAGTGATGTGTTGTATGAGCGAGCCGTAGAGCTCTTTGGTGAGGGACACCGTGCATGGGATTTATGGAGAAATCAACTTCCTGTAGTGAGGTATAGAACTATGCTAGAGAAAAATGAAAAAGGTCACTCAGATTATCTTGATGATGGTGTTATAGCGTTTGATTTTTATCAAACAATATACCCAATTGCAGAAAGTGAGTTGCAATTGCTACCTCCACAGGAGCAATCAAAACAACAGAATCCAGGATATCAATAATGAATTCACAAAAAAAACAAATTAAATGAAATCAAAAAATATATTAATAGTTTTATTAGCAATGTTTTGTCTCAATTTTGTTTACGGACAAGAGACAAATGGATATCAGCTGCCTCCCAAAAATGTGCAGGATTTAATTTTAGCTCCCTCAACTCCTTTGTTCTCTTTGAGTCCTTTGAAGGATAGGTATTTAATAGCCGAAATAGATGACCTGCCCACAATAGAAGAGCAAGCACAAGAGGAGCTAAGATTGGCTGGAGTAAGAATACTTTCATCTACTAATGCTCCAAAGTTTAGAACCAAAATAAAAAAACTTACCATAGAGCCACTTCCAAATCATAAAGTTAAGGGTGGTGATGTTGATGGTTTTCCACAAGATGTGAGAATTGTAGATTTCAAATGGGCGCCAGATGGAACAAAAATTGCTGCATGTGTGGAGGCGAAGGATGGTGTAAACCTCTGGGTTGTAGATGTAAACACGCTACAAGCAAAATTGCTTTCTAGTAGAATGATGAATCTCTTTTTTGGAACAAGAATGTATGAGTGGACACCAAATAGCAAAGCTCTTCTTGTTGCTTTTGTGCCAGAAAATCGAGGTGGTGAGGCTAGTAACAAAGGTGTAGATATTGTTCCTGTTATACAAGAAAACGATGGGGAGAAAAATCCATTGCGCACTTACCAAGATTTGCTAATTGATGAGTCGAGTGAAAAACAGTTCGATTACTATGCAACCTCTCAACTTGCTCTTGTAGATGCTACAAATGGAGAGACAACACATGTTGCTCCACAAGCAGTTTACTCTAGTGCAAGCGTCTCTCCAGATGGTAACTATTTTTTTACAGAACATATCACTAAGCCCTACTCTTATGTAGTGCCATATAGATATTTTCCAGTAGAAGTGGAAATAAGAACTATCTCTGGTGATTTTGTTAATCAAGTATATAAAAGAGAGTTGGTAGAGTATGAGTTTGCCGGAAAAGGGTCTGCATTTCCAGGTTTAAGAAGTTTTTCTTGGCGTGCAGATATGCCTTCAACATTAAGCTGGATCGACCCCTTGGATGGTGGTAATGCAGATGCTAAGGTGCCTTATAGAGATAGGGTTATGGAAATTGATCACCCTTTTATTGGAAATGCTAAAGAGCTTGTGAGAACAGATATGCGAATAATGGATGTGTTGTGGGGTGACGCTAAAAATGCATTTGTATTAATGAGAGACCACGATACGCGTTATAAAAAATGTATCTACTTTAATCCACAAAACTCAGCAGATCAGTTTGAGATTTACAACCATAGTTCACAAGACCTCTATCAAGATGCGGGAAGTATAATGCTTCATAAAAATAGTTTTAATAAAGATGTTGTTTTAAGTCACAACAACTATAAAACAATATATTTTACCGGAAGGGGCTATTCACCCGATGGAGCATTGCCTTTTATTGATGAATTGCAACTAAAGAAAAACAAAACAACACGTTTGTGGCAGTCGCAAAATCCTTATTATGAGTATCCTGTCGATTTTATAGATCTATTAAAAGGTTTAGTTATTACTAGACAAGAGTCTAATTATGAAACACCAAACTACTTTTTACGTAACATAAAAAGAAACACTTTAACTGCTCTTACTGCTTTCGAAAACCCATATCCCTCTATGAATGGTGTTACAAAAGAAGTGGTGGAGTATGTGAGAGAAGATGGTGTGAATCTTAGTGGAGACCTGTACCTACCTGCTGGATATAAAAAAGGAGATAAAGCATTGCCTCTTTTGTTGTGGGCATATCCTTCGGAGTTTAAAAGTAGCGATAATGCAGGTCAAAGAAGAGATGCTCCCAACCAGTTTATTCGATATACACGCACTTCACCAGTGTTGTGGGTAGCACAGGGTTATGCTGTTTTAAACAATGCTGCATTTCCTATTATAGGAGAGGGAGACAAGGAGCCAAACGACACTTATGTAGAGCAACTTGTAAATAATGCCAAGGCAGCTATAGACAAAATGGTTGAAATGGGTGTAGCCGACAGAAATAAAATTGCAGTGGGTGGACACTCCTATGGAGCATTTATGACTGCTAATCTTCTAGCAAACAGTGATTTGTTTGCAGCAGGTATTGCACGAAGTGGTGCTTATAATCGCACTTTAACACCATTTGGTTTTCAAAATGAAAAACGTACATTTTGGGAAGCCTCTGAGGTTTACTTAGAAATGTCTCCTTTTGTGAGTGCAAATAAGTTGAAAACCCCTATACTTCTTATTCATGGTCAGGCTGATAACAACACTGGTACATTTACTATGCAAAGCGAAAGACTTTATGCTGCATTAAAAGGAAATGGAGGAACCACTAGACTAGTTCTATTGCCTTTTGAAAGCCATGGCTATGTTGCAAAGGAATCAATTTTGCATCAAGCTTGGGAAACTTGGTGTTGGTTAGAAAAATATGTGAAATAAACACTTGCTATATATCTGATTCTTATCTCTCTAAAGTCTTAAATGGCTTTAGAGAGTTTTTTTTATCGGGTGGTTTTTAAGCTTTGTATATATTTAAAGTGTGGAATGGTATAAGACCCACTATTTCAATAAGTTTGCTGGCACAGCGTGTGCTTCCGTTCTAATGTTAGTTGTTGACACATAGATTAATAAAGATGTGATAAGTAATGAGAGTTGACCTGTAAAATAAAGTCAGCTTCTATTTCTAAATTCTACAAACAATCATCTGTAGAAACAAGAAGTAGAAGCTGACTTTATAAATACAATAAATAGTATATCTAGCAGACAACCAGGTTGTTTGGGATATACAAACTAAGCTTTAAGGAACAAAATATCCATCTCTCGACAACAAATGATCTAAGTTGGCTACACCATATACAAGAACAGCAGTTACAATAGAAGTATGTTCCATATAATCTGCCGGGCATTTCTCGTATGTATCTCTAGTAGTATGCCATATTTCTCCGTAATTGAAATCATAACCTTTAGGATCTTCGGTGCGAATCGATATAAGAGGAACTCCTTCCATTAAAAATGGTGTCGAATCTGTACCTCTCATACTTGTGGGCTTTACACGAGGTTCTATTTCCTCAACAGCAAAAGAGAATTCAGGATTGATATTAACTATAGGTTCGCATATTTTCTCGAAATCGCTTAGCATAGCTTTAGGAACATGTACAGAAATAGGCACTCTAGGACCACCATCTCTATTAAACATTGCTGATATTTTATTTAGTTTATCTTTGTTGTCTCTTACCCATGCTTGAGAACCTAGTAGTCCAAACTCCTCACCCGACCATAAACATACCAAAATAGAGCGCTTTGGTTTTCCACCCGATTTCATAATTAATCGTGCAGCTTCCATTGCTGGAGCAACACCCGAACCATTATCCGAACTACCTGTCGCAGCATCGTATGAATCTAAATGTCCACCCATCACTACATATTCGTCAGGAAACTCACTGCCTCTTATCACTCCAATAACAGTATGATAGGGAATAGGACCTAATCTAAAATTATTGCGTATCTCAAATTCCATTTGAAAGTATTGTCGCTCTTGAGCCATTTGCTCAATCACTTTAAATTGATGCTCATTTAGCTTTATATCAGGAACTTGTGGTAAAGTTTCCCAACTCATATTATCAATATTTTTACGGTCATAAAGTGCAGTAATTGGGGTAGGGCTCGACTGTACAATTCCTAAAATACCGGCATCTACCATTTGTTTGTAGAAAAGAGCTGGTTCTTCTATTAATGGTAAGTACTCTTTTTGCGATTTTTCATCTCTATTTGCTCTATTATGTAAACGTATTTTCTCGTTTTCTATCTCTATCAGATTGTTTTTTGCAATTATAGAGTCACGCAATGCATCTCCTTTTGCTGAGTAATCTATGGGCCATCCATCGTTTTTGCCAGAAATTAACACCCATGCACCCTTTAGTTTTGATTTCATTCTATTGAACTCTTTTTCTGTTTTCGGTTCTATAAGAACGTGTCCACGTTGAACACCCTTAGTGCCAACAGTGTATGATGGTGTGGCAAAATCTAAAGTAGATATAGTGGTATTATCACTAATTAATTTACCAAACCATGGACCTCTATTAAACCCAACAGGAAGGATGTCAGTTTCATGTATTATCACATCCATTCCCCACTTCTCGAATTCTCTTTTTGCCCATTCAACTGCTGTTTCATAGTTTGATGAACCAACTGGACGCCCTCCAATACGATTTGTTAGGATATCTAAATGTTGCATCGTTTGGTTGTCGGTTTTACCAATTTCTATAATTCTTTGTACTACAGGGTCTTGCTGAGAAAAAGCTGTGCAGACCATGAATAACGATAAGATAAGTAGTAGAGAAAACTTGCTTAAAATTGTGTTGTTTTGCATAATGATATTTATTAATTAATAGCTCCTCAAATTTAAGAGTTTTATATCGAAAAACCAACTTTATTTGGGGTAAATATAACCTTCTTAATTCGCAGAAAAATCTCACTGTCAAAGTAATACACATATTTATTCTCTCGTCAGTATTTTTACAACAATTCGACAGTTTAAAGATTTAAATAACGACATGGAAAAAAGGAAAAACCCAGCAAATTGTATCTCTACTTCTTGCTAAAAATCTAGTTTTATAAAAGCAAAAACTTTTGTATGAATTTTGTGAACTTGGTGTAGATGTCAACTAACACAGCAATATTTAGAAAGTCAAATATTCTCATTGTTAACTAGCACAGCAATATTTACATTTTCAAATATTCTCATTGTCAACTAGCACAACTATATTTAGAAAGTCAAATATTCTCATTGTTAACTAGCACAGCAATATTTAGAAAGTCAAATATTCTCATTGTCAACTAGCACAGCAATATTTTGGATTTCAAATATTCTCATTGTCAATTAGCACAGCTATATTTTGAATTTCAAATATTCTCATTGTCAACTAGCACAACTATATTTAGAAAGTCAAATATACTCATTGTCAAATGACACAACGTTGATTTGACTTTCATTTATTCTCAATGTCAACTGACATTTTCTTTTTTGAAGTGATTTCGAACAATAATCACCTGTCAGAGGCACAAAATGAGTTTCTGTTGAGGTTGTGCCAACTGACAACAACTCAAAATAAGTTCCTGTTATGGTTGAATAAGGTAACATTGAGTGTAATTGAACTCAATTTGAAGCTTTGTTGCCTGATTTTTTAACAAAT
>RRZT010008014.1_pt1 | contig 60013 bp, 56 predicted proteins | sample 2165551 | NCBI WGS metagenome assembly RRZT01 (sample SAMN10456910, study PRJNA506462) | wastewater metagenome | biome: wastewater; feature: sludge; material: wastewater sludge; isolation source: wastewater sludge with Escherichia coli K12::gfp cells carrying plasmid... | place: USA: Moscow, Idaho... | reverse complement strand
TGGCGTCCTGCCGCCGTCGTCCATCCCAGATCGACGGTGCTGCCCGGTTCGATGTTGTCCAAAGCGGTCGACAGTTCGGGGCGGGAAGCGATCGTGTGGCCGTCCAGTGAGGTGATGATGTCGCCTGTGCGCAGCCCGGCGCGCCAGGCGGGTGTTCCCGGTTCGACGCGGGTGATGACGACTTCCTGGGCCGCGTCGTCGTTGACGACGACGACACCGAGGTAGGCCTTGGGGCCGATGACGACGCTGCCGGATTCGTCCCCGGCGCGAACCTGGTTGACGACCTGCATGGCGGCGTCGATCGGGACGCCGTAGACGCGGCGTCCTTCGTCGGTTTCCCCGGTTGCGCCCCCCGCCGTGGTCATGCCCAGCACCTCGCCGTGGGCGTCGAGCATGGGGCCGCCGGAGTCGCCCGGCCAGGCGGCCGCATTGGCTTGGATGAGCCCTCGCAGGCGCTGCGGCGGATCGTTCTCGTTGGCGCTGCGCACCTGGACGGACGTGTTGAGGGCCTGAACGTTGCCGCGATTGGCGGTGATGAACCCTTGGCCGTTCGCGTTTCCGGCGGCGATGACGGTGTCGCCGATGGCGACCGGATCCTGGTCGAGGGTGACCATTTTGAGGCGGGAGGCCCCCTCTAGTTTGAGGAGGGCGACGTCCTTGGTGGCGTCTCGCCCCACGAGGGTTGCGGTGTATTGCCGACCGGTGAGCGCGATGGTCGCTGTCACCGCGGACGTGGAGCGGACCACGTGATAGTTGGTGAGCACGTATCCGTCGGGCGTCAGCACCATGCCGGTGCCTGCCACCGTCTGGTTGCCGGTGCGTCCGGAGATGAGGACGACGCCGCGCTGGAGGGCGTCGGTGACGTCGACGGGGCCCGTCGTTTGAGCGGCCGTGGGCTGCGGGGTCGCTGTCGTGGTGTCGCTGGGGGCTGCGGGGATCGGGAACCGCCCGGGCGCAGTGCCCCGGGTGAGCCAACCGGTGGCCGTCGGGGCCACCAACGCGAGGGTCGCGAGTTGGGCCATCACGGCGATCAGGACGCCGATCACCACGGAAGCGAGGGAGGTGCGGCGCGCCACAGGAGGCGGTGGTGGGACGGGCCAAGGTGCGCTCACCTCGCCAGTCTAGGCAAGGCCTACGACACGGCCATGATCTGTTCTTCTTGCGGAGACCCGCTAGCATCCCGTCCTGGTGGCCCCTGTGGCCTGCCAGGTTCTCGGGGTCGTCCCCGTTCCTCGTGTTGGAGAAGGCACATCGTGGCAACTGACAATAAGCGCGCGCTCGTCATCGTCGAGTCCCCCGGCAAGGTGCGCAGCATCGCGCAATACCTGGGCGATGGGTACGTGGTCGAAGCGTCCGTCGGCCACGTGCGTGACCTGCCCAAGAACGCCGCCGACGTGCCCGCCAAGTACAAGGGGCAGGACTGGGCGACGACCGGCGTCGACATCGACAACGACTTCGAGCCGCTGTACGTGGTGCAGACGGCCAAGAAGGCGACGATCCGTAAACTCAAGGACGCCTTGAAGAACGTCGATGAGCTCTACCTGGCCACTGATGAGGACCGCGAGGGCGAGGCCATCGCGTGGCACCTCCTGCAGGAGCTCAAGCCGAAGGTTCCGGTCAAGCGCATGGTGTTCCACGAGATCACCCCTGACGCCATCCGGGCTGCCGTCGCGAACCCGCGCGATCTGGACATCGACCTGGTCGACGCCCAGGAGACGCGCCGCATCCTCGACCGGCTCTACGGCTTCAAGGTCAGCCGGGTGCTGTGGAAGAAGGTCAAGCCGAAGCTGTCCGCCGGACGCGTGCAATCGGTCGCGACCCGGCTCATCGTGGACCGCGAGCGCGAACGCATGGCGTTTGTCTCGGCCGATTACGCCGACCTGGAGGTCACGCTTGATGCCGGCGCCGACGCGGAGCCGTCCGCGTTCACGGCACGGGTCAGCTCCGCGGCAGGCTTGAAGGTCGCGGCGGGCCGCGATTTCGACAGCCTCGGCGTCCTGACCGCCAAGAAGGCCCTGCACCTGAACCTCGCGGCCGCGCAGGCGCTCGCCGACGGCCTGACGGGCGCCGGTGTCACGGTGGATTCGGTGGAAGCCAAGCCGTACACGCGGCGTCCCTACCCGCCGTTCCGGACGACGACGCTGCAGCAGGACGCGGGCCGCAAGCTCGGATTCACCGCGCAGCGCACCATGTCGGTGGCTCAGGAACTGTATGAAGGCGGCCACATCACCTATATGCGTACCGACTCGATCACGCTGTCGGCGACCGCCGTGCAGGGTGCCCGGGCGGCGGTGAAGGAGTTGTACGGCTCCTCCTACCTGCCCGACAAGCCCCGCACCTACGCCTCGAAGGTGAAGAACGCGCAGGAGGCCCACGAGGCGATCCGCCCCGCCGGGGACAGCTTCACCGCCCCCGACAAGACGGGGCTGCGCGGGGACGCGTTGCGCCTGTACGACCTGATCTGGAAGCGCACGGTTGCCTCGCAGATGCGTGACGCCGAGGGGCAGACCGTCTCCATCGGGATGACGGCGACGCTCAAGGCGGCCGTGGACGTGACCGATGCCACCACCGGTGAGATCGTCAACGTCGCGACGGCGGCGCTGACGTCCTCGGGTCGCACGCTCACGTTCCCCGGGTTCCTCCGGGCCTACGTCCAAGGCATTGAGGAGGGCGATGCGTCCGACGACGCGACCGCCCAACTGCCCGCGCTCAACGTCGGGGACGCCCTCGACGTGGCCGGGGTGAAAGCCGAACCGCACGCGACGCGCCCGCCGGCCCGCTACACCGAGCCGTCCCTGGTGGCGAAGCTCGAGGAACTGGAGATCGGGCGGCCGTCGACCTACGCGTCGATCATCCGCACGATCACCGAGCGTGATTACGTCTTCAAGAAGGGTTCGGCCCTCGTCCCGACGTGGCTGGCGTTCGCGGTGACGCGCCTGCTGGAGGAGCACTTCCCGCGCCAGGTGGATTACCAGTTCACCGCGGAGATGGAAGACGTCCTCGACGAGATCGCGAACGGTTCGGCCGACCGGCTGCAAACTCTGAAGGACTTCTATTTCGGGACGCAGGGCGAGAACGGCTATCAGGGCCTGCTGACGTTGGTGGAGGAACTGGGCGACATCGATCCGCGCGAGATCGCGACGTTCGCGCCCGTCCACGACAACGGTTCGGGAATCGAGGTGCGGGTCGGGAAGTTCCGTCCCTTCCTGGAGGACGCCGACGGGAACCGCGCCAACATCGACGAGGATCTGCCCCCTGACGAGTTGACCGTCGAGAAGGCGCGGGAGTTGTTGGAGACGCCCTCGGGGGCCACAAAGGAACTGGGCACCGATCCCGTGTCGGGGAACCCACTGGTGGCCAAGAACGGACGCTTTGGCCCCTACGTCACCGAGGTGCTCCCCGAGGACGCCCCGAAGAAGCAGAAGCCGCGCACGGCGTCCCTGTTCAAGGACATGTCCCTGGACACGGTGACGTTGGAGGAAGCGCTCAAACTGTTGACGCTGCCCCGTCTGGTGGGCGCCGACGCGGAGGGCAAGGAGATCACCGCCGCGAACGGCCCCTATGGCCCTTACCTGAAGAAGGGCACGGATTATCGCTCGCTGACCAGCGAAGACGAGTTGTTCACGGTGACATTGGAGCAGGCCGAAGCGATCTACGCGCAGCCCAAGCAGCGGGGACGCCGCGCCGCGGCGGGCCCGTTGAAGGAGTTGGGTGAGGATCCGAACTCGGGCAAGCCGGTCGTGGTGAAGGACGGCCGCTTCGGCGCCTACGTGACGGACGGCGAGTACAACGCCACGTTGCGGAAGTCGGATTCGGTGGAGGACATCACGTTGGAGCGGGCCGCTGAACTGTTGGCCGAGAAGCGCGCCAAGGGGCCCGCCCCGAAGAAGACCACGCGTCGGGCGTCCACGACGGCCAAGGCGACCACGGCTGCCAAGAAGCCCGCTGCCCGCACGACGACGCGCAAGCCCGCTGCGAAGAAGCCCTCGGCGTCCTGAGCGTGGGTCCCCACCCCTGCTAAGCCAAGAGTCCCTATGCGGCAAGGATCCCTCCGCAACTAGCCAGCACAATCCGTAGGCGGAAGAGGCGGAGCCCCCCATGGCGCCAACTTCAAAGGTCGGGCAGGTGCTGCAGGAGTTGGAATCGCTCCTTGTGTTGTGCGCCTAGTTCGCCCCCTCCGAGCTGATCGTGTGTCACCATATCGATCAAAGGAGAAGGGGCAGACAGTGGCGTTTGAAGACTCTCTTGCCGACATGGTCGACAAGGTCAGGCAGTACGAGGACCAACTGGCGACCGAAGAGGCCACCAAAACCGCGATCATCATGCCGTTTATTGGCAGGGTCTTGGGATACGACGTGTTTAACCCCACGGAGGTTGTGCCCGAATATGTTGCGGATCTAGGGCTCAAAAAGGGCGAAAAGATTGATTTCGCTATCCTGCGCGACGGTGCGGTGCAGATGTTGATCGAGGCTAAGAAGATCGGGGAACCTCTGAACTTGGATCATGCGGGGCAGTTGATTCGCTACTTCCACACCTCTAATGCTCGCATTGGGGTTCTGACTAATGGCCGGTCGTGGAATTTCTACACCGATCTGGATCGACCCAATCGGATGGATGAGAAGCCCTTCCTGCAGCTAGATTTGGCGAACGTCGATCCCTACGTTCTTCCCGAACTTAAGAAGCTGACCAAGGACGCCTTTGATCTCGATTCTGTGCTACTGGCCGCAGAGGAGTTGAAGTACGTCAGCGCGTTGAAGCGGGCTCTCGGCGAGCAGTTCATGGATCCCAGTGATGATTTTGTTCGGCTCCTGGCAACGCGAGTCTACGAGGGCTCTTACACGCAGCGAGTCCGCGAGTTGTTCACGGGGCTGGTTAGGAAGTCTTTAGACCAGTTCATCAGCGACAAGGTCAACGAGCGCCTCAAGTCTGCGTTGGGCGGGTCTGCACCGAGGGTGGGAGCGGCCCCCGTCTCTCAGGGGGCGGCAGATGTGGAGGGTGGCGTTGATGAACTGGACGTCAAGGACGGTGTTGAGACCACCCTTGATGAGCTGGAAGGCTTCCACATCGTCCGAGCCATCTGTGCTAGCGAAATCCCCATCGCGCGAGTTGTCATGCGTGATTCAAAGTCGTACTTGGCTATCTTGCTGGACGACAACAACCGCAAGCCCATTTGTCGGCTTCACTTCAATCGTAAGCAGCGATACGTGGGTGTGTTTGATGAAGCGAAGACGGAGTTCCGCCAGCCAATCGCCGAAATTGAAGAACTCTATGATTTCGCTGAACAATTGAGAGGTACGGTTCGACGCTACCTATAGGTGTCGCGCGCCAGCAAGGCGGGGATGACGTGTTCCACCAGCATCGGCGACAACGCGGGCGCGGTGGCCGCGTCGGGTGTGAGGGGAAGCCAGCGCAGTTCTTCGATCTCGGCGGACGCCACCGGTTCGCCGGGCAGCGGGGCCAGGAACACATCGGAGGTAATGGTCAGGCCAGGTTCGTTGGCGGCCCCAGCCGACCAGTGGCCCAGCAGGGTCAGGTCGGACTCATCAAGGGTGAGGGAGAGTTCCTCGGCGACCTCGCGGACGGTCGCCTGCGGGTGCGTTTCGCTCGGCTCGACTTTGCCGCCCGGCAGCATGAACGCGGTGGTGCCTCGCTTGCGGACCAGCAGGAGATCCCCCTTGGCGTTGCGGAACGTCACGGACACCACGAACAAGCTCACGGGGGATGACTCTAGCCCGGACGGCCACGACAAACGGGGCCAGCCCCGGAGGGCTGACCCCGTCAGGTCGACGTGTGTGTCGCGTCAGCGAGCGTTCACGTTCGCTTCGATCCGGGCACCGACCGTCGGGTCGATGGACTTCCAGTACCAGATCGCCCGGGCGAGAACCTCGCCGGTGACGCCCGTCAGCGCGTCGGTGACCGTCTCGACGAGGCGGTCGCGGGCAGCGTCATCGAAGACCTCGCGCACGAGTGTCCCTGCCTGACCGAAATCGTCATCTTCGGCGTGCAGAGTGTTCGCGGAGCGCAGGATCTCGCCATCGGCCTCCCACGTCTCGGCCGGGGTGCCCTGCCAGTCGGAGTACGGCCGCCCGAACGAGTTCGGGGCGTACACCGGCGCATCACCGGAGTGGTAGAACGCCATCTGCCCGTCGAACATGTAGTGGTTGGCGCTCTCCTGGCCGCCGGGAACCGCGATCGGCTGGTTGACCGGAAGCTGGTGGAAGTTCGACCCGATGCGGTAGCGCTGCGCGTCCGCGTAGGCGAACACACGACCCAGCAGCATCTTGTCGGGGGAGAACCCGATACCCGGGACGATGTTGGACGGCGCGAACGCCGCCTGCTCGATCTGGGCGAAGTAGTTGTCGGGGTTCTGGTTGAGTTCCAACTCGCCGACCTCGATCAGCGGGTAGTCCTGCTTCGACCAGGTCTTCGTCAGATCGAAGGGGTTGAAGCGGTAGGTCTTGGCGTCCTCGTAAGGCATGATCTGCACCGAGAGCGTCCACTTCGGGAAGTCGCCGCGCTCGATGGACTCAAACAGGTCGCGGCGGTGATAGTCGGCGTCCTGCCCGGCGATGGTGGCGGCCTCCTCATTGCTGAGGTACTCCATGCCCTGCTGGGTGTGGAAGTGGTACTTCACCCAGAACCGCTCACCGGCCCCGTTGACCCACATGTAGGTGTGGGAGCCGTAGCCGTTCATGTTGCGCCACGTCTTCGGCAGGCCGCGGTCACCCATCAAGTAGGCGACCTGGTGGGCGGTCTCCGGGGAGAGCGTCCAGAAGTCCCACTGCATCGTGTTGTCGCGCAGGCCGCTCGCGGGCAGACGCTTCTGCGAACGGATGAAGTGCGGGAACTTGATGGGGTCACGCAGGAAGAAGACGGGCGTGTTGTTGCCGACGAGGTCGTAGTTGCCTTCAGTGGTGTAGAAGCGCAGCGAGAAGCCACGCACGTCACGCCAGGTATCGGGGGAGCCCAACTCGCCCGCAACGGTCGAGAACCGCAGCAGCGTCTTGGTCTGGGTGCCCGGCTGGAAGACGGCAGCCTTGGTGTACTGGGAAACATCGTGGGTCACCGTGAAGTGGCCAAAAGCGCCAGCGCCCTTGGCGTGCGGACGCCGCTCGACGACGTTCTCGCGGTTGAAGTGAGCCAGTGTCTCGACCAAGTGCACATCGTGCAGGACGATCGGGCCATCAGCACCGACCGACAGGGAATGCGCGTCGCTCTCGGCGACAGCACCTCCGGTGGTCTGGGACGGGTGGGAAGACGATGAAGTGGTCACGGCTTTGTCCTTTCCGTGGAGTCCGTTGGGGACGTAAACGACTCCTTACATCTAGGCGAACACCGACGTGGATGCGGATATTCCCGATCCTTGTCCGCCTAGGATGAACGGATGCAGGGACGTTTCATAGTGTTCGAGGGCGGCGACGGGGCGGGCAAGACGACCCAGGCGGCCCTCCTCGCTGAGTGGTTGACGGGGCGTGGTCGTGACGTCGTGTTGACCCGGGAACCGGGTGAGGGTCCTGTGGGGGCGAAGATTCGCGCGATCCTGCTCGACCCGGCCACCGGCGATCTGTCGCCGCGAGCCGAGGCGCTGCTGTATTCGGCCGACCGCGCCCACCACGTCGATACCACGATCAAGCCTGCGCTGGAGCGCGGAGCGATCGTGGTCTGTGACCGTTACATCGACTCGACGCTCGCCTACCAGGGCGCCGGACGGACGCTCGACCTCGCCGACCTTGAACCGATCGCGTGGTGGGCGGCCGACCACCTCGTCCCGGACCTGACCATCTTGCTCGATCTGGATCCGGTCGAAGGGCTGGCGACCATCGGGGAGCGTGACCGGTTGGAATCCGCCGACGACGATTTCCATGCCCGCACGCGCGCTCACTTCCTCCGCCTGGCGGAGCGCGATCCCGGCCGGTATCTCGTCGTGGACGCCCGCGCCAGCATCACCGCGATCCAGGAGCAGATTCGCGCGCGGTTCGAGCGCTTGGAGTCGGAGGATCCCGAGACGCTGCAGGTCGACCGACGCGGCGCACTGCGAGCCCTGTTCGGCGCGGAAACGTCCGACGTCGAGGGCACACTGGCCCCATGAGTGCATCCCCGCCTGCCGGGTCCGGCGTGTGGTCGGATCTCGTCGGTCAGGAGCGCGCCGTCGAGGTGCTGCGCCGCGCCGTCATGGGGGAGAAGAACTCCATGACCCACGCCTGGCTGCTGACGGGCCCGCCCGGGTCGGGCCGTTCGAACGCCGCCCGCGCGTTCGCTGCCGCCCTGCAATGCGAACAGGGCGGGTGCGGGGTCTGCAACGCGTGCCGGACGTCCTTGTCGGGGGCGCATCCTGATGTGACGTTGTTGCGCACCGAGCAGTTGTCCATCGGTGTGGACGAGGTGCGCGATCTGGTGCGTCGTGCGGCCATGAGCCCCACACTGGGTCGCCACCAAGTCATCGTCGTCGAAGATGCCGACCGCGTGACCGAGCGAGGCGCCGACGCATTGTTGAAGGCGGTGGAGGAGCCCGCACCGCGCACCGTATGGCTGCTGTGTGCCCCCACTCCGCAAGACGTGGTCGTCACCATCCGCTCCCGCGCCCGTGCGGTGTCGCTGACGACGCCGAGCGAGGCCGCCATCACGACACTGCTGATCGAACGAGACGGCATCCCCTCCGAGATGGCCGCCCACGCTGCGCGCGTCTCGCAAGGGCACATCGGCCGCGCGAGGGCGATTGCCCGCAGCGAGGACGCGCGCCGCCGTCGCGCGGAGATCCTGCGGATCCCCGCACAGCTACGGACGCTCGGCGCCTGCCTGCAAGCGGCGACGAACCTCGTCGAGGCCGCCACGGCCGAAGCCGCCGAAGCCACCGCTGACCTGGACGTCTCCGAGCGCACCGCCTTGTCGGAGGCGCTGGGCATCGGCGCCAAGGGCGGGCGTCCGCGCCATGCGCAGGCCGCGTTGCGGGAGTTGGAGGATCAGCAGAAGGCCCGCGCCAAACGGATCCAGCGCGATGCGTTGGATCGGGTGCTGAGTGAACTCACCAGCTATTACCGTGACGTGTTCGCGCTCCAGACGGGGGCGACCGCGCGTCTGGTGAACGCCGACATGGAACCGGATCTGGCCCACCTGGCGCGGCGCACCACCCCCGAACGCACCGTGACGAGCCTGGACGCGATCCTGGCGGCCCGAGAGGCGCTGGAAACCAATGTTGCCCCGCAGCTAGCCATGGAGGCGCTGATGATTGGCCTACACGCCTGAGCGTGGAGCCGTGTCGCTGCGGGGCAACCGTGCCCAGCTTTGCAACGATGGTGAGGAGTGTTTCCTCCCAAGGCAAAGGACTTCCCCATGGCCGAGAATCGCAGCGATGAGCAGGGCGTGCCCGGCGACGATTGGTCTGCGGACACCGCCCCGTCAGCGAGCACGTCGGCGCCGATCCCGGCACCGGTGAGCGCCGCGTCCGCACCCGAAACCCCCCAGGATCTGCTGACCGCGGATCCGGCTGTCAGCGCCGAGCATGACCGGCTGGTGGCCGAGCGGGCCGCGCGTCGTCAGCAGCGCCTTCAAGCGCTGGCACCCAAGCCGGAACCCGAACCGGTCGTCGTCGCTGCTGCCGCACCCGTGGTCGGGGGGACGGTCCGCCCGCCCGCCCCCGTCGCGGAGACCGTCACGGTGCTCCAGCGCAGCAACGACAAGTGGGCCGGATCCTTGGGCCTGTTCTTGTTGCGCCTGGTGAGCGCGGCGATCATGGGCGTTCACGGCGCCAACAAGCTCCTCAACCTTCCGGCCGCCACCGAGACGCTGCAGAACACGGTGCTGCCCGTTCCCGGCATCCTCGCCATTGTCATTGGCGCCGCCGAGATCGGCATCGCGATTGCGCTCGTCTTCGGCCTGCTCACCCGCGTCGCGGGCCTGGGTATCGCGCTGATCGCCGGTGGCGCGCTGGCGTTCGTCCAGTGGGGCCCGTGGTCGCCGTTCGTTCCCGGTTCGGCAGGGTTCAACGGGGAGTTGGAATTGCTGCTTGTCGCCGTCGGCATCGTGTTCCTGCTGCTGGGTGGTGGCGGCTGGTCGGTGGACCGCGGCTTCCGTTCGCGGCGCTCCGCCGAGTAGGCCTGTCGTCTGGCCGCGACCGTGAGCGGGAACCGTCGCCCTCGTCGCCTGGGGGTTGCCTGGCTGGCGAGCGCGGTGACGGCGTCCTCGATGCTCGCGGGGTGCGCGTCCGCGTCGCCTGGTGACTCCACGACGCATCCCAGCGCGCCCGCCCCGGTCTGGCGCGACTGTGAGTACGGACGCTGCACAACGCTGCCTGTTCCGTTGGATCCGGCCTACCCGCACGGCCGTCAGGTCAGTCTCGCCGTGGCGATGCGTCCAGCGACCCTGCCGCGGCGCGGCGCGATCATCGTCCACCCGGGAGGCCCTGGCGTTTCGGGGAGGGCCCGTCTTGCGAGCGTGGATCGCACCGGCTTGGAGGCCTTCGATCTGATCGCCTGGGATCCACGCGGGGTCGGCGGATCAGCCCCGCTCACCTGCCTGGACGGCGCGGACGCGGACGCCTTCGTCGCCCTCGACGCGGTCGCGCCCGGTGTGAGGGCCGCGGACGCGAGCCTCACCGATCCGGCCTGGCTTGGCCTACAGGACGCCTCCGCGCGCTTCGCACAGGCGTGCCGTGACGATGATGCGGCGCTCGTGGACCATCTGAGCGCGTCTGATCAAGCGCGGGATGTGGAGGCGGTGCGCGACCGCCTCACGGGTGAGCCGCTGCGCTTCCTGGGGATTTCGGAGGGGGCGCGCGTCGGCGTCGCCTATGCCGAGCGGTACGGCTCGCAGGTTGCCGCGATGGTCCTGGACGCGCCGGTCGCCGCAACGCGTCCCGGGGATCCACAGTCGGCGGGATTCGATGCCGCGCTGGTCCGCGCCGGGTGGACGGGGCGCGTCCAGGCGTTGCTGGATCGGGTCTGGGCGTCACCGATGCCGGTCGGGCAGCGTGCGCTGACGCGTCCGCTGGCGGCGGCAGGGGTGGCCGCGTTGCTGTACCCCGGTGGCAGCGGGATCGCCGCGCTCGGTTCGGCATTGGACGCCGCCGAGGCTGGGGATGGTGCCCCGCTCTTGTCCGCCGCGGACGCCTGGAACGGGCGCACGGCCAACGGCAACTACGGCGGGCTGCTGGGGGCCTTCCGGGCGACCCGATGCGCCGACAGCCCCGTGCGTACCGCCGATGCCGCGTTGGCCGCCTGGCAAGCCGAAGCGGGCGTCGCGCCAGTGCTGGGTGAAGCTCTGGGGCCGGACCTGGTGTGCGTGGGGTTCCCGGCGCCCTCGACGCCACCCACCGGTGCCGCCGTGGGGCTCAGCGTCCCGATCGTGGTCGTGGCCAGCACGGGTGATCCTGCGACCCCGTACACCGGTGCGGTGGGGTTGGTGTCCGATCTGCGTGGGGCGGTGCTGGTCACCCGCGACGGCGACGGACACGGCGCGTTTCGCCGGGGCGCGGCCTGCGTTGACGCCGCCGCAGTCGGCGCTTTGACCGCAGAAGGCCCCGGGTTCGCAGTAGAGCCGCAGCGTTGCTAGAGTATGGCCTCGGTCCTGATCGTTCAGGGCGCGCCACCTTAGCTCAGTTGGTAGAGCGACGCTCTCGTAAAGCGTAGGTCAGCGGTTCGAATCCGCTAGGTGGCTCCATGTTTGGCTACCGAAAGATGGCTAGCTAGGCGTTGTCTCCTCATCATTCACGTAGCTGCCAGGGGCGTGCATCACGGTGTCCGTGAAGGTGCCCGCAGCGACAGTGGGGCGAAGGATGCCGCGATCGCCACCCACACTCGCTCCTGAGGGGGAAATCCGGCCGGTGTCGTCTCGATTTGCCTCTCACCCGTAGGCTGGCCGTTAGCCATGAACACCCTTCCTGACTGGCCCATGGGGCTTTCCGAGGACGAGTTGGCGCGCCATTTCGGTACGGCGACGCTCGCCCGGGGTCGCGCATACCAGCAGGAGGGCCGCGTGGGGCGGCTGCAGGTGTCCGGCGACCTGATCATGGCGCGCGTGCGGGGGAGCGCCGGTGAGGTCTATCAGGCGTCCTGCGTCCGGCGGGGCGGGACCGGGCCGTTGGTGGCCACCTGCACGTGTCCCCAGCGTCGCGATTGCAAGCACACCGTCGCCGTCCTCGAGCAGGCTCGTCGCGAGCAAGGGGGGAGCGGCTGGCAATCCGCGTTGCGTCCCTTGCTGGCGACCGCTCACCCGCAGGCCCTCGGCGTGGACACGTCGACGCATCCGGGTGGCTCCGGTGGCGACGAGGTAGCCCTCCAGGTCAACGAGACCGGCTTCGGCCTCACGCTGCGTCCGCTGAAGCGAGGCAAACGGCATGCCTGGGTGAAAGCGGACGCCTCCTGGGACGACGTGCGTGAACACCCCGCCAGTTTCGCCCCAGGGCAACGCGAAGTGCTGCTCGGGTTCATCCAGGCACGCGCCCGCTCGGGGTACGCCTACGGCTATCGCCCCGACGCGCTACCCCTCGACGAACTCCCACCCGACCTGTGGGAACTACTGACCCTCGCCCAAGAGCGCGGCATCCCCCTGCTCTCAGGCACCGATGCGCGGCGGCAAACCCTGCCCCCGATCATGACCCCCGGCGCGTTCGAACCGACCGTGATCGTGCGTCACTCCGCGGATGGCTTGGATGTGACACCGGCCGTCGTCGGCCCCGACGGCGTGGCGTTGGCCCCGCCCCGTTCGGCTTTCCTCGGGCATCCCGCGCACGGGCTGGCCCTACGCCTCGACGACCGGCTCCTGCTCGGGCCGTTGACGACCCCGCTGGGGGACACCGAACACGACCTGTTCGTTCGCTCCGGGCCCATCGCCGTGCCCCAAGCCGAAGCGGGCCTGTTCGCCCAGGCCTACCTGCCCGAACTGCGCCGCAGGTTCAGCGTCAGCGTCGCCGACGACCTGAACATGCCCGAGGCGTCCCCGCCGACCCTGATCTGCCGCGTCGATGTGGGGCGTCGGCACGCGACGGTCGGGTGGGGCTGGCGCTACCAGGTCGGGGAGCGCAGCTACGACCTGGGCCTGGCTAAGGCCGTCACCGATCCTCCTGTCCGCGACGAAGCGGCCGAGGAGCGCCTCATCGCGTCCGTGCCGCCTGGGCCCTGGTCGTTCGAGGCCACCGACGGACGCGCCGACCTCCGCCCCGCCTTCCTCACCGGACGGGCCCTGTTCGCCTTTGTGACGGACGTGCTGCCACGCCTGGCCGCGCTCGACGGCGTCGAGGTCGCCCGCACCGGCGAGATCCCGCACTACCGGGAAGCCGAGGAGGCGCCCCGTATCGAACTCGCCGTCACCGACGAGGCGTCTGGGGACTGGTTCAACCTCGACATCACCGTCACCATCGACGGCGAAACCGTCCCGTTCACGGACCTGTTCACCGCGTTGGCCGTCGGTGACGATCACCTGCTGCTCGATTCGGGCACCTGGTTCGCCCTCGATCACCCCGAACTCGACCAACTGCGCGTCCTCATCGAGGAGGCGCGCCAACTCGTCGACCGGGACGGCGACACGCTGCGGCTACGCCCCGAACAGGCGGGGCTGTGGGAAGAACTTGTCTCCTTGGGTGTCGTGGCCGAACAGTCCGCGGCCTGGAACGAGGCCGTCTCCGCCCTGCTGGGCGCCGACGCGCTGCCGGAGTTCCCCCCGCCACGTCGGCTACGCGCCAGCCTGCGCCCCTACCAGGAAGTCGGCTACCGCTGGCTGCGGTTCTTGTACGCGTCCCGCTTGGGGGGTGTCCTTGCCGACGAGATGGGCCTGGGGAAGACCGTGCAGGCCCTCGGGTTGGCGCAAGCCCTCCACGAGCAAGGAGAACTCACCGCTCCCATGCTGGTGGTGGCCCCCACCTCAGTACTGGGCACGTGGGAACACGAAGCGGCCACATTCGCTCCCGACCTGCGCGTGGTCGCCGTCACCGAAACCCAGAAGCGCCGCGGCGCCTCGGTGACCGAACTGGCGCAGGACGCCGACGTGGTGCTGACCTCCTACACGCTCCTGCGGCTGGAGGCCGAACAGTACGCCGACCTGACCTGGTCGGTGGTTTTGCTCGATGAGGCCCAGTTCGTGAAGAACCGCGGAGCCCAAGCACACAAGGCTGTCCGCAAGCTCCACGCCCGCAGCAAGATCGCGCTCACCGGCACCCCGCTGGAGAACAACCTGATGGACCTGTGGTCGCTGCTGTCGATCACCGCGCCGGGACTGTTCCCCGATCCGAAGGCGTTCACCGCCGTGTTCCGCAAACCCATCGAGGCGGGGGACGCCGACGCCTTGGCCCGGCTCCATCGGCGCATCAAGCCCCTGATCCTGCGCCGGACGAAGGCAGCCGTCGCCGCCGAACTCCCCGAAAAGCAGGAGCAGATCATCGCGGTCGAACTCGCCCCGGCACACCGGCGCCTGTATGACCGCTACCTGGCCCGCGAACGCCAAAAGGTGCTCGGCCTCGTCGATGACCTGGCCCGCAACCGCATCACGATCCTGCGGTCGCTGACCTTGCTGCGCCAGTTGTGCCTCGCACCGAAGCTGATCGATGAGGAACTGCCCGCCAGCTCCGCCAAGATCGACGCGCTCCTGGACTCCCTCACCGAGGTGATCGCCGGGCAGCATCGCGCCCTGGTGTTCAGCCAGTTCACCGGGTTCTTGGGGCTGGTCCGCAAACGGCTGGAGGACGAGGGCATCGAGTACGAGTACCTCGATGGGCGCACCCGCGACCGGGCAGCCCGCATCGCGTCCTTCCGTGAAGGTGACGCCCCCGTGTTCCTCATCAGCCTCAAGGCGGGCGGCTTTGGCCTGACCCTCACCGAAGCGGACTACGTGTTCATCCTCGATCCGTGGTGGAACCCGGCGGCCGAGAACCAGGCCATCGACCGGACTCACCGCATCGGCCAGGACAAGCCGGTGAATGTGTATCGGCTGGTGTCCACCGACACGATCGAGGAGAAGGTCATCGCCCTTCAGGCGCGCAAGCGGCACCTGTTCGACCAGGTGGTCGGTGCCGCATCCGATGCCCCAGCCCCGCTGTCGGGGGAGGACATCCGCGGCCTGCTCGGCGTCGACTCGGCAACCTGAGCGGCCAACGAGGAGCCTCGACGTCTGCCTGCCTACAGTGGACGCCATGGCAACACCCGACTTCATCCTCGACCTGCGTTCCCGCATCGGCACCCGGATGCTGTGGCTCTCCGGGGTCACCGTCGGCGTTCACCGCGAGGGCGCCCAGGGGACCGAATGGCTACTGGTCCGCAACGCCGAGTCGGGGCGCTGGTCCCCGGTCACCGGCATCATCGACCCTGGTGAACACCCGTTCGAGGCGGGCGCGCGAGAGGTGGCGGAGGAGGCCGGCGTCCAAGCGGAGATCGAGCGCCTGGTGTGGCAGGACATCACTGACGTCGTCACCTACTCCAACGGCGACCAAACCCAATACATCAACAACACCTTCCGCGCCCGGTGGATCGCGGGGGAGCCCCGCCCGGCGGACGGGGAGAACACCGAGGCCGCGTTCTTCGGCGAAGACGAGTTCCCGCCCATGAGCGAGCAGCACGACGCGGCCATGCGCGTCCTGCTGGCAGATGCCCCCGAGTGCGGGATGGGTCCCATCCCGGCCCCGTGAGGGGCGCGTCAGCGCAGCCGGTACGCCGTGAACGCGTAGGCGTCCGGGACGCCGAGTCCCTCGCCGTGAGCTCGAAACGTCGGGCGCAGAAGGTCGTCGGGGGAGGGATAGTGATCGCCCAGGTCGGCGAGATAGGCCTGGTGTGCGGACAGAGACGCCACTGCGGCGTCCACATCGCCCTCACTCAAGGCGACGCCGTGGATCGGAGCGTCGGTCCCGCCCACCAAAAGCCACTGCGCGCCCCACGGTGAGAGCCCCGTTTCGGCGAGATCGGGGAACACCCAGGCGTTGTCGGCGTCGCGACACGCGTCCAAGGCGGAGAGCCCCGCCGCGCGGTGATCGGCCTGGTTCAGACCCCACGGAACGACCGCATCCCACGTCATCGTCACGACGGCGTCGGGGCGAAACGCGCGGATCTCGCGGGCGATGTCGCGGCGCAGGTCCAGCGTCGGCATGAGGCGTCCGTCGGGATGGTTCAACAAGGTGAGACGATCCACCCCCACGGCGTCGCAGGCAGCCCGCTGCTCGGCGGCGCGCAGCGGGCCGACGAGGGCCGGATCGCGCTGCATCCCTGCCTCGCCATGCGTCAGGAGCAGGTAGGCGACCTCGATGCCACGCGACGTCCAGTGGTGCACCACACCGGAGAGGCCGTACTCCATGTCGTCGGGGTGCGCGACGACGGCCAGCACTCGGGCGATGCCGTCCTCAGGAAACGTTTCAAGTGTCGTTGACGGGGGCATATGCCCATCCTAGAGCGGGGTGGGATGGCTCCGGAATGGGTGAGGCTGACCCTTTGCAGCTATGTAACAGCCGGATAAAAACGCTGAATCAGTCCTGTTCCAGGTGTTCCCAAAGTGGTCAGGCGCCTCCTACTGTTTCGCCATCCCGATGCGGGTCTGTCCCCGCTCGGTCTCATTTCAGGAGGACTTGTGAATCGACGTCTCGCCGCGGCCGGCCTGTCTGGGCTGCTCATCGCATCCCTCGCCCTGACAGGGTGTGGCCAGCGCAATGCCGAACCGACGGCGTCCGGTGGCGGCGGGGGCAAGAAGGTCGCCAAGATCGGGCTGATCGCGCCGCTGTCAGGAGGGCTGTCCGCGATGGGTGCGGGCATGCGGAACTCGGTGGATCTGGCCGTCAAGCAGGCCAACGCCAGCAACGCCATCCCGGGCTGGGAACTCCAGTTCGCCGCCGAGGACGATCAGGCCAGCCCTGACGCAGGCAAGAACGCGGCGACGAAGCTCACCGGCGACAAGGACGTCATCGGCGTCGTTGGTCCCCTCAACTCGTCGGTCGGCCAGGCGATCCAGCCGATCTTCCAGTCCGCAGGGATCCCGTTGGTTTCCCCGGCCAACACGAACCCGACCCTGACCAAGGGTGCCGACCTCAGCAAGCCCGCCCGGGCCTACAGCACCTACTTCCGTACGTGCACCACCGACGACGTCCAGGGCCCCTTCGCCGCGAAGTACCTCCTCAGCGAGGGCATCAAGAAGGTGGCGACCATCAACGACAAGAAGGCTTACGGCCAGGGCCTCGCCACGGCGTTCGCCAAGGCGTTCGCCGAAGGCGGCGGCACCGTGGTGAGTGAGGAGACCATCAACCCCGACGACAAGGACTTCTCGGCGGTCATCTCCAAGGTGAAGGCAGCCGGCCCAGCAGCGGTCTACTACGGCGGTGAGTACCCGCAGGCAGGTCCGCTCTCGCAGCAGATGAAGGCCGCTGGGCTCGCGATCCCGCTGATGGGTGGTGACGGCATCTTCGATCCGGCCTTCATCGAGTTGGCGGGTTCGACCTCCAACGGCGACCTGGCCACCTCCGTGGGTGCCCCCGCCGAGTCGCTCGATTCGGCCAAGGCGTTCGTCTCGGCCTACGCAGCTGCGGGCTACAAGGAGGGTTACAGCGCCTACGGCACCTACTCCTACGACGCGGCCAACGCGATCATCGAGGCCCTCAAGGTCAGCCTGCCGTCGGCCTCCTCGGCCAGCGCCGCACGCTCGGCCACGGTTGAAGCGCTCAACAAGGTGAAGTTCGCCGGGGCGTCCGGCCAGGTCGCGTTCAACGAGTTCGGGGACAACACGTCCCGCATCCTGACGGTCTACAAGGTGGAAGGCGGCGCCTGGAAGGCAGCCAAGACCGAAGACTTCCAGTAGGCACGAGGAACAGGTGAGGGGCTGGCCGCGGGTCAGCCCCTCACCCGTGAACGGGGACACTTCATGGATCTACTCATCCAGCAACTGATCAACGGCCTCAGCCTGGGGGCCCTGTACGCACTGATCGCCGTCGGCTACACCGTGGTGTACGGCATCGTGCAACTCATCAACTTCGCCCACGGCGAGGTCTTCATGATGGGCGCCTTCGGCTCCTACACCACGTGGATGCTCATGGGCTCACCCACCAACCTGTCGATCGGGGTGGCGCTCGGTTTGGTGCTGCCCGCCATGATCCTGGGCGGCGTCCTGGTGTCGGTGGGGACGGCACTGCTCATGGAGCGCTTCGCCTACCGCCCGCTGCGTAACGCGCCCCGGCTGGCGCCGCTGATCTCGGCGATCGGCCTCTCGATCGGCCTGCAGGAGGCGGTGCGTCTCTTCTACGGCCAGATCCCGGGCTTCCCTGACAGCCGACGGGCCATCCCCTTCCCGGTCATCGAGGGACTGACCGGGCGCTCGATCCAGGTCGGCGGGGTGACCATCCAGTACTCGGCGATCTTCACCCTCGGTGCGCTGTTGATCTGCGCGGCCCTGCTGTGGTGGTTCGTCAACAAGACCCGCATGGGGCGCGCGATGCAGGCGACCAGCCAGGACGCCGACACGGCACGGCTGATGGGCATCAACGTGGACAAGGCGATCGCGACCGCGTTCGCCGTGGGCGCCGCCTTGGCGGCCGTCGCGGGCGTGGCTCACGGCCTGCGCTACAACAACATCGACTTCCAGATGGGGTTCATGGCAGGCATGAAGGCGTTCACTGCGGCCGTCCTGGGTGGCATCGGGAACATCAACGGTGCCGTCGTCGGCGGCCTGGTGCTCGGGATCGTGGAGGCCATGGCCACCACTTATATCCCCGGCCAGTTCGGTAGTTCGGCATGGAAGGACGTGTGGGCCTTCGCCATCTTGATCCTGGTGTTGGTGTTCCGTCCCCAAGGCCTGCTGGGTGCAAAGGTGGTGGACCGCGCATGAGCACGCTTCATGAGTTCTTGTCCCGTTGGGCCGGTCCGGCTCGCTGGGTCGGCCTGGGCGGAGCCGTCCTCGTCATGGTGGCCGCTTTCCTCCCGTGGGCCTACCTGCCCGCGGCCCTGGACAACGTCACCTACTACGGGGAGCCGTCGATCCTGCAGTGGTTGGGCTTCGCGCTGGGGTTCGTCACCGCCGCGTGCCTGGTGGCCTCCCCGATCCTCGCAGCGAAGGCCAGCCCGCGGACCCGGCGCCTGCTCAACCTCAACCGGGGAGCCACGGCAGCAGCCACCGCGTCCCTGGTCTACCAGGCCATCGCTGCGATCGCGGTGGCGCTGGAACTGGGGGGTCTGATCACCCTGGAACCCGGCGCCTGGCTCGGCGTGGTGGGTGCGGCGGTAGCGGCGCTGGCCACGCGGGCCCTGCACGCCGGGTCGGACGCCCGGCTGCGCTACCTCCCCACGCCGGCCTGGGCACAGATCCTCGGGATCGTGGTGGTCCTCGCCTTGGTGCTGGTGGCCGCGGCCTACGGCCTGGGCCTGGAAGATCCGGGGGCCTTCGTGGCGTTCGGCACCTTCTGCGGCTTGGCGGCCTGGGTGCTGGCACGTGTGGGCATCATGGGCTGGATCAGTGCCGCAGCCGCCGCGAACCGCTCCGCCTTGGTGCTGGCGTCCTTCGTTGTCGCGTTCGTGTTCCCGTTCACCCAAAACGGCTCCGACGCCAACATGTCGATCGCTGCGGGGGTGCTGATCTTCGCCGCAACAGCGATGGGGCTCAACATCGTTGTCGGGTTGGCGGGCCTGCTGGATCTGGGCTACATCGCCTTCCTGGGGGCCGGCGCCTTCACGGCAGCAACGCTGAGTGAGTCCGCGTTCGCGACGCTGGGCTGGCATCCGCCGTTCCCCATCGTCATGCTGATCGCAGGCTGCGTTTCGGCGCTGCTGGGCCTGCTCATCGGTTCGCCGACCCTGCGCGTGTCGGGTGACTACCTGGCCATCGTGACGCTGGCGTTCGGTGAGATCTTCCGGATCACGATGAACAACCTCGACGGCAGTGACGGCCCCAACATCACGCGCGGATCCAACGGCATCCCGGCCATCCCGAACCTGGACGTGTTCGGGTTCAACTTTGGTGAATCCCACGTCATCGCGGGCTTCGACATTGGGCGGTTCGCCAACTATTACTGGCTGTTGTTGCTGGTGTTGGCGCTGATCATCGTGGTTTTCGTCAACCTCAACAAATCCCGCATCGGGCGAGGGTGGGTCGCGATCCGCGAAGACGAGCGCGCCGCCGAAGCCATGGGCGTCAACGTGTTCGGCCTCAAGTTGTTGGCCTTCGCCGGTGGCGCATTCCTGGCCGGTGTCGCCGGATCGGTGAAGGCCCACGTGGACGTCTCGGTCACCCCCGACCAATACGTCTTCATGGAGTCGGCGTTCCTGGTGGCGGGCATCGTGCTGGGCGGCATGGGCACCGTCGGCGGCGTCCTGGTTGGTGCGGCGATCCTGAAGCTCCTGCCCGAAAAGCTGCGCTTCTTCGAGGACTACCGCCTTCTGCTGTTCGGTCTGCTGCTCATCGTCATGATGCGGTTCCGGCCCGAGGGGCTCTTGCCCGACCAACGGCGGCAGTTGGAATTCCACGCTGAGGACGACGAACTCGCCGAGGAAGCCGACGCCCAGGCGCCACCAGACCTGGCCACCGCCGGTGCAGCGCTCTCGGCAACGAAGGAGGACCGAGCATGACGACGCAGGTGCAGATCACCGACGAGATCCTCGTCGAGGAGCCATTGCTGTCGGCCCGTCAGGTGACGATGCAGTTTGGCGGCCTGACCGCCGTCAACAAGGTCGACCTCGATATCCATCCGGGGGAGATCGTCGGACTCATCGGCCCCAATGGCGCCGGGAAGACGACGTTCTTCAACTGCCTCACCGGCATGTACCAGCCCACTGCGGGTCAGGTGCTGTTCGCCGGGGCGGTCCTGCCTCCGCAACCGCGCAAGGTTGCGGTCGCCGGGGTGGCGCGAACCTTCCAGAACATCCGGCTCTTCCACAACATGACGGCCCTGGAGAACGTCATGGTGGGCCGGTATGCCAGGACGAAGACCAACGCCATCGAGGCGATCCTGCGGCTGCCGCGTCACCGACGAGAAGAAGCCGAGACGCGCGAGGTCGCCCAGCAATGGCTCGATTTCGTGGGCTTGGGGGACGCTGCCGAATCACTCAGCCGCAACATGCCCTATGGGGATCAGCGGCGGCTGGAAATCGCTCGTGCGCTCGCGCTCGAACCGAAGCTGCTGCTGTTGGACGAGCCGACCGCGGGCATGAATCCGCAAGAGACCCGGGAGGCCGAAGAGCTCATCACCCGGATCCGGGGGCTCGGGATGGCGGTCCTCGTCATCGAGCACGACATGCGCTTCATCTTCAGCCTGTGTGATCGTGTGGCCTGTCTGGTGCGCGGTGAAGTTCTGATCGATGACGTTCCCGAGGTCGTCCAAAACGATCCACGGGTCATCGAGGCCTACATCGGGTCGCCAGTCGACATGCCGGGCGAACAGGAGGAGGCGCCGCGCCCCGACGTCAGCACGCTCGCCCCGTCGAAGCCCGTGCTGGAGTTCCCCCCGAACGCGATCAACCCGATCATCGGGCATCGCACCAAGCCAGGAGGACGCAAGGATGCTTGAGGTGAAGGATCTCGCGGTCTCCTACGGCCGCGTGCAAGCAGTGAAGGGCATCAGCTTCACCGTCGAGCAAGGGCAGATCGTCTCGCTGTTGGGCACCAACGGTGCAGGTAAGACGACGACGCTGCGCACCATCTCGGGGCTGCTGCGTCCCACCTCGGGGGAGGTGCTGTTCGAAGGGAAACGGATCGACACGGTGCCTGCGCACCAGATCGTCACCCTCGGCATCGCCCACTCTCCGGAGGGGCGCCGCCTGTTCCCGCGCATGAGCGTGGAGGACAACCTGCTGCTGGGCGCGTACACCCGCAGGGACGCGGCCGGGATCCGTGAGGACTTGGACCGCGCCTACTCCCTGTTCCCCGTCCTGGGGGAGCGTCGTGGCCAGGCGGCGGGCCTGTTCTCGGGTGGCGAGCAACAGATGCTGGCCATCGCCCGGGCCATGATGAGCCGACCTCGATTGTTGATGCTCGATGAGCCGTCGATGGGCCTGTCCCCGATCATGACGACGACCATCATGAACACGATCGCGGAGCTGAAGGCGTCCGGCACCACCATCTTGTTGGTGGAGCAGAACGCCCAGGCTGCCCTCGCCCTCTCGGATCGCGGCTACGTGCTGGAGGTCGGTGCCATCACCTTGTCCGACACCGGGGCCGCCCTACTGGAGGACGACCGCGTCCGACGCACCTATCTCGGCGTCGACTAGCCACACCTCAGGGAAGTGGGGGGACGGGGCGGGCCCGCCCTCCACTGCTCAGGGCTCGGATGGGCGGTCGGCGCACGCGGCGATGGCCGAACGCAGCCCCGGGGCGTCGACCCACCGGCCAAAGATCGGGCTGTCGCCTTGGAGGTGCACCCCGGCCGACGCCGGAAGCTCTACCGGGTCGAAGCCCAGATCATTCAAAAGCCCTGCGACGACGGCGTTCGCGCCTGCGTCGTCGGAGGCGACTGCAACGCCGCGCCGCTCGGGGTGCCCTTCGGGGCGCGCATCCGTTTCCATGTCGTGGTAACCGAGGTGGTTCAGCGACTTCACCAGGCGCATCTGCGGATTAAGGCCTGCCACCCACGCAGTGCTGGCGTCGCCGGGCTTGAGCCCGTCCAGCGCACCGTCGACGGGGTACCAGTGGTTCATGGCGTCGACGACGACCTTGCCCGACAAGGCGCCCAGGTCGAGTTGATGCACTTTGGAGAGCGGGACCGCGAGCACGATGATGTCCGAGTCGGCGACGACCTCGGCTTCGGGCAGCAGCGTGGCGCCCGGCAGCATCGTCTCCACGATGAGGCCCTGGAGCGGTTGGCGTCCCGACGCCGCGATGCGGACCTGCCACCCGGCAGCCAGCGCGAGGCGGCCCACGGTGGTGCCGACCTTGCCAGCGCCGATGATCCCCAGCCGTTTTGTCATAACGCCTTCACCGTACCTGGCGTCCAACCGTCTCCTGGCTGTTGTCCGGCCTGGCTATGGGGGATGGTTCGGGGGCGCCCCGGGAGGCAGAACTGGTTGGGGTGAGTAGCGTGTGGGGTGCATCCGACACTTGAGGAGACCCGATGATCCGCCGCTGGAGCGTGCTCACCGCACTGCTCACCTTGGTTGCTCTGGTGCTGGGTGCGCTCCCGGCGCGAGCGGCCAACGACTGGAAAATCACCCGCTACGACACCGCCGTGACGGTGGACACATCGGGGACGGCGCAGGTCCGCGTCGATTTCGATTTCGACTTCGGTAACGACCCCGGGCATGGGCCTCAGTTGGCCCTCGTGCAGCGCCAGGTGGACGCCGACCCGAACCGGTGGCGGAACCTGGACATCACCCTGGGTCAGGTCACCAGCCCGAGCGGGGCCCCGGCCACGGTGCACACCGAAAGCAACGGGGACGTGCTCGCGATCAGGATCGGGGATGAGGGCCGCAAGGTCAGGGGTGTGCAGCGCTACGTGGTGAACTACACCATCCGTGGGCTCATCGCTCCCGATCACGCCAGCAGCGGGCTCGACGAGTTCAACTTCAACCCCGTCGGAACGGCGTGGGAAGTGCCGATCGCGGGCGTGACCGCCTCGCTGACAGGCCCTATTCCCACGACCCAGGTGGCCTGCTTCTCGGGGCGCTCCTACTCCACGCCGTGCACGGCTACGGCTGAGGGGAACACCATCACGTACGCGGCCCCCGACCTGGCGCCTGGTGAGGGCATGCAGATCGTGGCCGGCTACCCGGCGGGCACCTTCGTCGGTGCCGAACCGACGTATTCCCGCCGCTTCACCCCGGCCAACACCTTCACGGCTAACCCGGCAACCCTCGGGACGACGGGCGTCGTCACGCTTGCCGGCCTCGTCTTCGTGGTCGGATCCTGGCTACGCCGTCGTCGCAATGAGGTCTATGTCGGGCTGACGCCTGGCCTCACCCCGCCCCCCGGGTCGGCCGCGCCCACCAAGCTGATCGATGGCTCACTGCCCGTCGCGGTGGCGTTCACGCCGCCGAAGGGCGTCACTCCCGGTGAGGTCGGGGTACTGCAGGACGGCCGCGCCGACAGCACCGACGTGACGGCGACGATCCTTGATCTCGCGGCCCGCGGGCACATGCAGATCATCCAAGAAGGGGACGGTGACTGGCGTTTCGCCCAACGCCACAGCAACAACGCCGACCTCAACAGCGCCGAGCAGTTCGTGATGGCCACGCTCTTCCAGCGCGGCAACAGCGTGACGACCGACGAGTTGAAGCAACCTAGCTATGCCGAACTCCTCACCCAAGGACGCCACGAACTCGACCTGGTCGTGACCCGGCGCGGCTGGTTCCGCGGGAACCTGACCGCCATGCGCGTGCGGCAGGGCCTGATCGGGCTGGTTCTGCTGCTGGGTGGTGCCGCGTTGACCTTCGTGCTGGCCGTGACGATCGGGTGGGGGCTGCCCGCGTTGGCGCTCGCGCTGGTGGGCCTGCTGGCCCTGGTCTTCCTCTTCGGTGGGCGGGGGCGCTCGGCGGACGGGTCGGCGGTGCTGGTTCAGGCCGAAGGGTTCAAGCAGTACCTCACCACCGCCGAAGCCGATCAGATCCGCTTCGAGGAAGGCATCGACGTCTTCTCCCGCTACCTGCCCTACGCCGTTGTTTTTGGGGTTGCCGACCGCTGGGCCAAGCTGTTTGAACAGTTGGCCGCGCAAGGCCGCTACACGCCGACCGACTGGTATGTGGGCTACGGCACCTTCAACACGTGGCAGTTCTCCTCGGCCATGCACTCCCTGAACGCCTCGCTGAGTTCCTCGTTGATGAGTTCGGTCGCAGCCAGCGCGTCCACGAGCGGCAGTTCGGGCGGGTCTGGGTTCAGCGGCGGTGGCGGCTTCGGTGGCGGCGGTGGCGGCGGCTGGTGACCGTTCCCGTACCCGATCTGCTTCGCCCGGCCCATCTGGTTGGCCCCGCACTCATCGGATGCGTCCTTCAGGTGGGAGATGTCGCCGTCCGTATTGTCGAGGTGGAAGCCTACGAAGGCCCTGACGATCCCGCCTCGCACGCCTGGCGAGGGCTCTCGGCCCGTAACGCCACCATGTTCGGCCCCGCAGGGCACCTGTACGTGTACCACATGCACGGCCACTACTGCTGCAACGTCGTCTGCGGTCCCGCCGGGACGCCCCACGGGGTGCTGATCCGCGGTGGCGAGGTCCTCACAGGTTTCGAAGAGGCGCGGACTCGGCGCCCAGGCGTCCCGGATGCCCGCCTTGCCCGCGGCCCCGGAAACCTCACTCGCACGCTGGGGATCACGCGCGCCGACGACGGCTCACCCCTCCTCACCCAGGGACGCATCCGGTTGCTACCCGGCCACGTGCCCGCGCAGGTGGAAGCGGGGCCTCGCGTCAACGTGTCGCGAGCCTACGAGCGGCCGTGGCGTTTCACGGCAGCGGGATCGCTGGGGGTCTCAGCGTTCAAAGCACACCCCAACGCCCGATCGTGAGGGACGCGCTCACCGCAAGGTGAGCGGCCACGCCTGCCAGGCGGGCGGCCCGGGCCAGTCCTGAGGAGGGTCCTCCCCTGTGCGTCCGTCGATCGCTTCGCGCAACACGTCAGCATGGCCGGTGTGCCGGCCATACTCCTCGACAAGATCCATCATCAGGCGTCGCATGCTGACCCGGGCGCCCCACCGGGACCCCATTGCTGTCTCGCGGCCCAGACCCGCCGCGCCATACGCCGCTGCGCATCGCTCGCGTGCGCGCACGACGCACCCGTCATACAGCGCATACAGCGCTGCGGGGGAGTCGTCTGCTGCGCTGTCCAGGGCCCACTGGTGAGCGTGGCCCGGCTGATCGAAAGGAGCGTCAGGCGGCATACCGTCGAGATCCCACGCGGACTTGAACGCCTCGCAGGCGGCGAGGTGTTTGAGCAATCCGCCCAGGCTCAACGCGGAACTGGGGAGCCGGAACGCGAGAGCGTCGGCGTCCAGCCCGTCGGCTTTCCAGCGAAACGTGTACCGCAGCCGATCCAGGGCACCAAACACGTGCTGGGCCTCGTCACCGTCCAGGGGTGGCTCCCACACCGGCTGTTCCATGCGCCGACCCTAAGAGCCAGGCATCCACCTCGTCCAGCCATCGAGCCTTGTCGGCGTCCGCAGCGAAACTTGCCGTGATCGAGGAGCGGGCCAAGGCGGCCAGTTCGGCGTCGCTGAGGCCGTGCGCGGTCCGGGCCGTCTCGTACTGGGCGGTGAGCCGCGACAGGAACAACAACGGATCGTCGGCACCCAAAGCCACCTGGGCGCCCGCAGCGAGCAGACGACGCAAGGGGACGTCGCTGGGGGAGTGATAGACGCCCAACTGCACGTTGGAGGCGGGGCACACCTCGAAGGCGATGCCCGCGGCGACCACCTGATCCAGGAGCCGAGGATCCTCCACGGTCCGCACCCCATGCCCCAGCCGCGTCGGCTGCAGGGCCTCCACAACCTGCGCGACATGCTCGGGCCCGCGCAGTTCACCCGCGTGGGGAACCCCGGGCAGCCCGGCCCGCCGCGCGATGCGGAAGGCGCCGTCCCACTCGCTCGTGTCGCCCTCCCACTCGTTGTTGCTCAAGCCGAATCCGCACACCTGCCCCGGACCCTGTCCGACATAGCGGGCGGCGAGCCGGGCCAGCGTCCGGGCGTCGAACGGATGCCGGATCCGTGAGGACGCGACGATGACGCCCACCTGGACCCCAGACGCCACCGACGTGCGCTTCGCCTCGTCGAGGATGATCTCCAGGGCGGGCTGCAACCCCCCGACCGAGGAGGCATAGGACGTCGGATCGACCTGAATCTCCAGCCGCCGTGACCCCTCGGCGGCGTCGTCGGCGGCCGCGCGGGCCACGACGGTCCGCAGGGCGTCCTCCCCTTTGACGGCTGCTCGGGCGACGTCGTAGAAGCGCTGAAAGCGGAACCAGCCCCGCTTGTCGGCGGGAACCTCCAGGGCGACCGCGTCGATTAACTGTTCGGGGAGTTCGATTTGGCGTTCGGCTGCCAGTTCCACCAGATTCGGGACGCTCAGCGAGCCGGTGAAATGCAGGTGCAGGTGAGCCTTGGGCAACGTGGCGAGGTCGCGGGGGGTCTCGTGGGTGGGACGCGCGCTCGTTACAGGGGTATGCCTCGCGCCCGCGTCGTCCATGCAGCGATGCTAGGGGTCACACAACCCATGGCTCAGTCGCGTCCGGGCAGGGGCGCCGCCGGAAGGAGCGCGGCAACCGTGTCTCCGGTGGTGAGCGGGACGACCGTGTGGGTCACCACGTCGGGATAGACCTCCACCACACTGAAGCCCGGGTTGCTCGACTGCCCGCGCAAGTCGCGCCCCGCCGTCAGGTCTTGGGTGTAGACCAGCGAGGGCGCGACGGAGGTGCCGATGCCCGCAAACACCCCGAACTCGCTGTGATGGAAGTGGCCGCTCAGCAGGGCGCGCACGTCGGTGCCGCGCACCACGTCCGCCAGTTCTTCTGGGTGGGCCAGCACCCAGCCCCATGCGGCATCTTGGAGCGGTGGCAACGGCGGATGGTGGATCACGATGATCGTGCCCGCCTCCGCGGGCGTCGCGAGCCGCTCCCGGAGCCAGGCGAGGGTCTCGGGGGCTACCCGGCCCTGGGGGTGGTGAGGCACCGTCGAATCGACCAGCAGGATGCGCAGCCCCCGGACGGTGTGCTCGGCCACGATCGGCTCCTCGCCCTCGGCGCCCAGCAGCACGCGACGGAAAGCCCCCCGCTCATCATGGTTGCCGTTGGCCCAGATCACCGGGACGCCCACCGACGCGGCCGCCGTCTCGACGGTCTGCTTGAGCCAGGCATAGGACGCCGGGGTTCCATCGTCGGACAGGTCACCCGACAGCACCCAGGCGTCACAGGCCACATTCCAGGACGTCAAGACGTCGAGAGCCTGACGCAGACGGGCCCGGGCGTCCACGACACCACCCACGGGCGTGCCGTCGCCGGTGATATGGGTGTCGCTGAGATGGGCCACGGTGTGGGTGGGACGCGGTCGCGACATGAATCCTCCAGCAGGTAACGGGGGGAGGGGGAAGCCCCGCCGATCCTCAGGCTAGCGGGCCCCTCCGCCAGCGGGCGTGGGCCACCTCGCCTCGACGCACGAACGCCCCGATCCGCACGAGCGAACCGGGGCGTCCAGGAAGCGATCAGTCGTGCAGACCGCCGATGGTGTCCTTGGCGTCACCACCGGGGGGCGGGGTGAACTCGTTCTCGAAGGAGGTACCGCGAGCGCGATCCCAAGATTCGAGAATCTCGGCCTCGGCCTCGGCGCGGCCCGTCCAGATCGCGCCCTCGACCGACTTGCCGGGCTCCAGATCCTTGTAGACCGTGAAGAAGTGTTCGATCTCCAGCAAGGAGAGATCGGGAATGTCAGTGAGGTTCCGGGTCGATTCCTGGCGCTTGTCGGCGATCGGCACGCACAGCACCTTGTCGTCACCGCCCATCTCGTCGTGCATGCGGAACATGCCGATGGCGCGGCACTCGATGAGCGCTCCGGGGAACGTGGCCTCGGGAAGCAGAACCATGGCGTCCAGCGGGTCACCGTCTTGACCCAACGTGCCCTCGATGAAGCCGTAATCGTTCGGGTAAGCCGTCGCGGTGAACAGCGTGCGGTCGAGACGGATCCGCCCGTTGTGATGGTCCATCTCGTACTTGTTCTTGGTGCCCTTGGGGATTTCCACGGTCACGTCGAAGTGGAGCGGGGGCTTCACCTTGGGCCGTTCGAAGGATGCTCGCATTACCGTCCTTGGTTGCAGTGGTTGGCGTCCGTGCAAATACAGGCTACCGGTTGCGCGATGATGGGGGGAATGCGGGAGCCCGAATCGAACGGGGGAACGGAGGGTGTCGGTGAGCCGTGCGCGAGGCACACGCGGAGCCGGATGGGCGTGGCCAGCCCTGGTGTGGATCGTGGCCGCGACGCTCATAGCGGCGACGGTCGTGCTGCAGGGAGTGATCCGTCCGCAACTGGCCGCCGACCCCCTGGTCGGCGGTGGCCGCCTGGACGCGCCGAGGACGGCTCCCACACCAGCCCCGGTCCTGCCAGGCCTCGGAACCCCGACGCGGACGGTCGATCCCGCGACGCTCGCACAGACCCTGGAAGGGCTGCCTCGCGAAGGCTTGGGGGACGTCGCGGGGCTCGTGGTGGACGCCACGACCGGTGCCCAGGTGTACCGGGTCGGCGCGGGCGTCAAGACGCCTGCCTCCAGCATGAAGGTGCTCAGCAGCGTCGTCGCCTTGGACGTGCTCGGCCCCGACGCACGCCTAGCCACGCGCACCTACCTCACCCCCACAGGCCAGGTGATCCTGCGTGGCGGCGGCGATCCGCTGCTGGCGTCGGCGCATCAGGACGCCTACCCGCACGCCGCCTCCTTGGACGACCTCGCCGCCGTGACCGTCGACGCGCTGCGGGCCCGCGGGGTGACCTCGGTCGCGCTGGGCTATGACGCCACATTGTTCGGCACACCGGCGTGGAACCCGCACTGGCCCGAGACGTTCGCCACCTCTGTCGCCCCGATCACCGCGCTCACGGTCGACCATGCGCGGCCCACCCCGGGTTCGTGGGTGCGCAGCCCTGATCCCAGCCGACTGGCTGCCGATGCGTTCGCCTCACGATTGAGCGCCGCGGGGATCGCCGTCACCGGAGTCGCGGCGCAAGCCACGCCGAGTGATGCCGAGCAGGTCGGCGAAGTGCTCTCGCCCCCGGTCGGTGTCGTGGTCGAGCACACGCTGGCCGAGTCGGACAACGACGCCGCCGAGACGCTGCTGTGGCAGGTGACGGTGGCTCGCGGCCAGGCGGCGACGCCGACGACGGCCGCCGCTCAACTCGTCACGGAACTCACGCGCCTGGGGCTGTGGTCGAACGGGATGGCGGTGTACGACGGAAACGGCATCAGCGCAGAGAACGAGGTCAGCCCCGATGCGCTGGTGGGTGCGGTGCGGCTGGCCGTGCAACGCCCCGACCTGCGCCGCCTCCTCACGGGTCTGCCCGTGGCCGGGGTCAGCGGGACGCTCGGTGAGCGCTTCGGTGCCGCCGATTCCCTGGCCGGACGCGGAGTGGTGCGCGCCAAGACCGGCACGATCCGGGGCGTGAACACCCTCACCGGATACGTCGTCACCGCGGACGGGCAGCCGTTGGCGTTCGCGTTCATGACATCGGGCGGGGCCGGGCAGACGTCTGCGCGGGCCTGGCTCGACCGGGCCTCCTCAGCCTTGGCGTCGTGCGGGTGCTGAGGCGGCGGCCCGCCTAGGCTGGACCCATGCCCGCGCTTCCCTTCCTCGACACCCGCGTGCCGGGTGCCGTCGGTGCTTCGCTTGTTCCGCCGGGCCCCACGATGGCGCCCGCAGACATCGCGGCGCTGGTGGCGTCCCTGCGTGCCTCGCTGACGGCGTCGGTCGCCCCCGTCGCGGACGTGACCGGCCTGGGTGAGGTGGCATCGGGGCCCATGCTGGTCATCGACCGGGCGACGTGGGTCTCCGCGAACGCCGACATGGCCGCGACGATGCTCGCCGAGGGGGCGGGGGAGCCGTGGCCGGTGGCGCAGCGGATGCGCGACACGATCGAGGGACGCCTCAACGGCGCCCAACTGGGTGGCCTGCTCGCCGTCTTGTCCTCGCGCATCCTGGGGCAATACTTACCGTTCCTACGGACGCCGACCTTGGTGGTGGTGGCGCCCAACGTCATCAAGGTCGAACGCGAACTCACCGTGTCCCCAGCCGACTTCCGGCTGTGGGTGTGCCTGCACGAACAGACCCATCGGTTGCAGTTCGCGCGGGCGCCCTGGTTACGCGGCTACCTCATCGAACGCGTCGGCCGATTGCTGCGGGCGGGCGATGACTCCACGCCACGCGCACAGCGTCCCTCGTCGCTGTTGGAGGTCGTGACCACCCCCGAGCAGCAAGTCGTCCTCGAAGAGGTGACGGCGGCGATGAGCCTGCTGGAGGGCTACGCCGACGACATGATGGACCGGGTCGGTCCGTCGGTGGTGCCGAGCGTGGCGACCATCCGACGCCAGTTCAATCAGCGTCGCGCCCGGGGTGGATGGACGCGGGTCGTGAACAAGCTGTTGTCGATGGACCTGAAGCTTGCCCAGTATCGCGACGGTGCCGCGTTCTGCCGCGCGGTGATCGATGAGGTGGGCGTCGAGGGACTCAACCGGGTGTACGACGCGGCACCGAACCTGCCGACCCCCGCCGAGATCGCCGACCCGCACCGCTGGGTCGCCCGCATCCACGGCTGATGGCGCGCAAGGCGCTCGGCCCGGCGACGCTCGCCGTCGTCCAGGCGGTGGAGGCGCTGCCCGCTGAGCCGTGGGTGGTCGCCTGCTCCGGCGGTGCGGATTCGCTCTCCCTCGCCTGGGCCGCTCACCTGGTCGCCGGGCGTCGAAGCACGTCGGTGCGCGCCGTCGTGGTGGACCACGGTCTTCAGTCGGGGTCCGGTGAGGTCGCGGCGGACGTCGTGCACATCCTCGCGTCGTTCAACCTGGATGCCCAGGTGGTGCCCGTCACCGTGGAGTCGCAGGGCAACGTCGAGGCCCAGGCGCGGGAGGCGCGCTACGCCGCTTTGGAGCGCGAAGCGGGCGGCGATGCCGCCATCCTGCTTGGACACACCCTCGATGACCAGGCCGAGACCGTCTTGCTGGGGCTCGCCCGCGGGTCCGGGCCCCGGTCGTTGGCGGGCATGGCCGCCCGCCGCGGACGCCTGACCCGCCCGCTGCTGGGGCTGCACCGGCACACGACGGCACGCGCCTGCGCGGAGGTGGGGCTTGAGCCGTGGCACGACCCCATGAACGCCGATCCGCACTTTGCCCGCGTCAGGACGCGAACCCGTGTGCTGCCGATGCTGGAGCGCGAACTGGGCCCCGGTATCGCCGAGGCGTTGGCCCGCACCGCGGACCTGTGCCGGGACGCCGCCGAGGCGCTGGATGTCGCAGCGGCGCCGCTCATCAGCACCACCCTCGATGTCGACGTCCTGGCCTCGGCGCAGCCGGGGGTCCGGCGGGCGGCGATCGCCGCCTGGCTGACGGAGCGGGGCGCCCCCTCGGCGTCCTGGGTGCATGTCACCGCAGTGGAGGCGCTGGTCACCGACTGGCACGGACAACGCGGGATCGATGTGGCGGGGGGAGCCGTGCTCCGGGAAGAGGGCTACCTGGTTTACGTGCCGCGATAGGCTGTCGCCCCGTGGATGCTACGCAGATCAGCTCGGAACTCACCCGGGTCCTCTACACCAACGACCAGATCCAGGCACGGCTCGCCGACATCGCCGCTGAGATTGACGAGGAGTATCGCGACAAGGACCTACTGCTGGTCGGCGTCCTCAACGGCGCGGTCATGGTGATGGCTGACCTTTCCCGGCACCTCACCGTTCACCTGCAAATGGACTGGATGGCCATCTCGTCTTACGGGTCGGGGACGCAGAGTTCGGGAGTCGTGCGGATCCTCAAGGATCTGACCACTGACATTGAGGGCCGCCACGTCCTCGTCGTGGAGGACATCATCGACACCGGCCTGACGCTGGCCTACCTCATCCAGAACTTGAACTCACGCAAGCCCGCCAGCCTCAAGATCATGACCATGTTCCGCAAGCCGGAGGCGCTCAGCAGCCCGGTCGAGGTCTCCCACGTCGGGTTCGATCTGCCCAACGAGTTCGTGGTCGGCTACGGCCTCGACTACGCGGGCCAGTACCGCAATCTGGTCGACGTCGCGACGCTGGCCCCGCACGTCTACAGCTGACCCGCTGACGTTAGGGGGCGTCCCCGGCGATGGCCCGCAAGGCTGCCACGTGTCCGCGCCACTGGTCGCGGCCGTCGGCGCTGAGGGAGAGCCACGTGCGGGGGCGCTTGCCCACGTAGCCCTTCTTGATCGTCACGATGCCGAGGTCTTCCAGCGCTGAGGCCTGGCGTGACAGCACCGAGTCGCTGACCTGCAGTTGGTCGCGCAGAGTGGCGAAGTCCATCGATTCGGTCGCATTCAGCGCCGCCACGAGGGAGAACCGGACCGGGTGGGTGAGGGCGTCCACCAACTGGTGACGGGGGTGCTCGTCGCTCACCGGGACGCCTCCGCCCAGGCCCCCACCCAGGCCGTGACGGTCAGCGCGACGGCGGACGCGATGAGGAACCAGGTCTGTCCGGCGAACCACCACGAGGTGCCGAAGATCGCGACCACCCACAGGGCGCCCCACGTGATGAGGGTGAGGGTCCAGCGGCGGCCGAAGCCCCGCTTGACGGCGCGCCCGAAACGCCAGGCGAACACGAAGAGTGCTCCGGTCCAGGCGAACAGCAGGGTGAGGGGCAGCCACATGAGCGCAGGGGGGATATAGGAGAGGGCAACCAGGGCGAGCGAGGAGGCCGCACCCAGCCCCATCAGCCCGGCAATGTGGGGCCAACTGGCTCCGGCGCGGGCCGTGGCGGCCACGCCATCTGCCTGTTGCAGGAGTGCCCGGGCCTCGTCCGGGTTGAGGGAACCGGTCATCGGACGGCTTCCAGGGCGGCGATGCGTCGCGACAACGAGACCCAGACGGACGTACCGGTGACGCCAGCCGCGATGGCAGCTGAGGAGGCGACGACGACGAGACCGGGTTGCTGGGACGCCAGACCCCACGCCACGAGGGCGACCATGCAGGTGATGGCCAGGCCGGGCCCGACCCAGGCGTAGCGGCGGGAGGTGCGCAGACGCTGGAGCGTGTGATCGTTCATGGCGGTTCCCTTCGTCGGGCCGCGTGGCGGGGAGCCGAAGCGGCGTAGCCACACGCTAACAACTATTTTCCAAACCTACAAGTAGTTTCGTCTGGGCGAGGCTCGCCCCTGACGCCCGACAAGGTGGCGTTGGTGCAGTGCAGTACGGTTAACGCGCTACATCACCTTGAAGACGACACCTATGAAACGGGAGTGGCATGAAGGCTCCTCGATTCCTGCGCAGTCCCCTCCTGTGGATCTTCGCGGCTTTCCTCATCATCATGCTCGGGATGAACCTGTTCTCGGCATCCAGCAGGTACCAACCGGTACCCACCTCCCAGGTGATCTCGGTGCTGCAGGGCAACGATCGCATTAAGGAAGTGGTGCTGGTCGACGGGGATCAAGAGATCCGTGTCGAGATGGCCGACCAGGCCGACACCCGCATCCGGGCGACCTGGGTCGGGCAGCAAAGCGCAGACATCGTCAACCGCCTCAACGAGCGGGTTGCCGCCGGGACGCTGGAGTCCTGGCGGGCTGAAAACCCCAGCAACGGGCTGATGTCCATGTTCCTCATGGGCGTCCTGCCCTTCCTGATCATCGGGGTCTTCTTCTTCTTCATGCTGAACAGCGCCCAAGGCGGCAATCGTGTCTTGGGGTTCGGCAAGAGCAAGGCCAAGGTGGCGAGCAAGGACACCCCGCAGACGACGTTCAACGACGTCGCTGGCGCCGAAGAGGCCATCGAAGAACTGCAAGAGATCCGCGAGTTTCTCTCCGAACCCGCCAAGTTCCAGGCCGTCGGCGCGAAGATCCCCAAGGGCGTCCTCCTGTACGGCCCGCCTGGCACGGGCAAGACGCTGCTGGCGCGCGCGGTCGCGGGCGAGGCGGGCGTCCCCTTCTTCTCCATCTCCGGGTCGGACTTCGTCGAAATGTTCGTCGGCGTGGGCGCGAGCCGCGTCCGCGACCTGTTCGAGCAGGCCAAGGAGGCGGCACCCGCGATCATCTTCATTGACGAGATCGACGCGGTCGGCCGTCATCGCGGCGCGGGCATGGGCGGCGGACACGACGAGCGCGAGCAGACCTTGAACCAGTTGCTGGTTGAGATGGACGGCTTCGACGTTCGCGGCGGCGTCGTGTTGATCGCGGCCACCAACCGTCCCGACGTGCTGGATCCCGCCTTGCTGCGCCCGGGCCGCTTCGACCGCCAGATTCCCGTCGAGGCGCCCGACATGAAGGGCCGCCTGCAGATCCTGCAGGTGCACGCGGCCAACAAGCCGATGGGTCCCGACGTCGATCTGGAAACCGTCGCCAAACGGACCCCCGGCTTTACCGGTGCCGACCTGGCCAACGTCTTGAACGAGGCGGCCCTGCTGACGGCCCGCCAAAACCAGCAATGGATCACCAAGGCGAACCTCGACGAGGCCATCGACCGGGTGATCGCCGGGCCGCAGAAGCGAACCCGGGTGATGAACGAACGCGAACTCCTCATCACGGCCTACCACGAGGGCGGCCACGCTCTGGTGGCCGCCGCAATGCCCGGCAACGATCCGGTGCAAAAAGTCACGATCCTGCCGCGCGGCCGGGCGCTGGGCTACACGATGGTGATGCCGGACGCCGACAAATACAGCCAGACCCGTGGCGAACTGCTCGACCAACTCGCCTACATGCTGGGTGGCCGCGCCGCCGAAGAACTCGTCTTCCACGACCCGACGACCGGGGCAGCCAACGACATTGAGAAGGCGTCCAAGGTCGCCCGCGCGATGGTCACCGACTACGGCATGAGCGAGGCCATCGGAGCCGTCAAGTACGGCTCGGCCGACAGTGAGCCGTTCCTGGGTCGTGACATGGGTGGCGGGGGCCGCGACTACTCCGAGGACGTGGCAGGCACCATCGACCGCGAAGTGGAGCAACTCATCGCCACCGCGCATCAGGAGGCCTTCGACGTCTTGGTGGAGAACCGCGAGGTTCTCGACGAGCTCGTCCGCCAACTCTTCGAGCACGAAACCCTGGATAAAGAGCAGGTGGCACGCGTCTTCGAGCCGCTCAAGCGTCGCCCGCGGCGTCCCGCCTGGACCGGGTCCGACAGCCGCCGCCCCAGCGATGTCCCGCCCATCGATCCCCCCGAGCGGAAGGTTCCCGAACCGACTCCGGTGGCTGCGCAGGGCGCTCCCGTTCCGTGGCGCCCGGGCCAGCCCGGGCCTCAGGGCGGGCAGCCTTACCCCGGACAGGTTCCGGGGGGTCAGCCGGGCCAGCCGGGCTGGGGACAGTGGCCACAGCCGCCCTACCCCGGTCAGTATCCGGGCGCGCAGTACCCGCCGAACTACCCGCAGGGGCAGCAGCCCTACCCGGGCCAGCAGGCCTATCCCGGGCGTCCCCCCTATCAGGGGCAGCCGCACCCCGGGCAGCAGGGACAGCCCTACCCCGGTCAGCAGCCTCCGGCCGGACACGCACCGAGCCCGGCTCCGCACGCGACCCCGTCCGAGCCCAGCACGCCGGAGGGCGTCAGGCCGGGTGCCGGGGAGCCTCCGGCCTCACCCGGTGCCGCAGGGGCGGACACCCTCGACGAGAAGCGCTGACATGGCTATCGATCACGCTCGCTTGGCGGCGGCAGTGCGCGAGGCACTGTTCGCCATCGGTGAGGATCCCGACCGAGAGGGCCTGCGCGACACGCCTGATCGCGTCGCCCGCGCAGCGGTGGAGATGTTCGCCGGGCTCGACCAAGATCCCGGTGACTACCTCGGCACGACGTTCGACATCGAGCACGAGGAGTTGGTGCTGGTGAAGGACATCGAAGTGTGGTCGACCTGCGAACATCACCTCCTGCCGTTCTCCGGGGTCGCGCACGTGGCCTACATCCCCAGCAAGGAGGGCAAGATCACAGGGCTGAGCAAGCTCGCTCGTCTGGTGGACGTGTACGCCAAGCGTCCCCAGGTGCAAGAGCGGCTCACCACCCAGATCGCCGATGCGCTCGTAGAGCACCTTCAGCCACAAGGGGTCATGGTGGTCATCGAGGCCGAACACCAGTGCATGACCATGCGCGGGGTACGCAAGCCCGGCAGTCGCACGGTCACGTCGGCGGTGCGGGGTGTCCTGCGCAACGCCGCCACCCGCGCCGAGGCCATGAGCCTCATTCTGAGGTGAGCGCAGTGAGCGGCACGGGGGTACGCATTCCGGGTGCTCGCCCGGAGGACGCTCATCCGGGGCGCCCCCTCATCATGGGGATCCTCAACGTCACCCCCGACTCCTTCTCCGATGGTGGCCTGTGGGACGATCCCGCCCGCGCTCTCGCGCACGCCCATGACCTGGTGGCGCAGGGGGCCGACCTGATCGATGTCGGAGGCGAGTCCACCCGACCCGGGGCGCGCCGCGTGGGCCCGGAGGAGGAACTCGCGCGCGTCCTGCCGGTGGTTTCTGAGCTGGTGGCCGCAGGGATTCCCGTCTCGGTCGACACGTCGCGTGCCAGCGTCGCGGCAGCCTGCCTCGCCGCGGGCGCGTCCTGGATCAATGACGTCACCGGGGGCGCTGACCCCGCCATGCTGGCCACGGTGGCGTCCGCCGGAGCCGGATACATGGCGATGCACACGCGCGGGGACTCGGAGACCATGGGATCGCTTGCACACTACGACGACGTCGTGGCGGACGTGTGCGCCGAGCTGGCTGATCGGCGAGACGCCGCCCTGGCCGCCGGAATCTCGCCCGAGCGGCTCGTCTTGGATCCCGGCATCGGTTTCGCCAAGACCGCCGCGCACAACTGGGCGATCCTGAGGAACTGGTCCGCGCTCACGACGCTGGGGTTTCCCCTCCTGCTGGCGGTCAGCCGCAAGGCCTTCCTGGGACGCCTCCTGGGGGATGATGAGCATCCCGTCCCGCCAGCGGATCGCGACACAGCCTCCGCGGCGCTCGCGGCGCTGCTCGTCACCCACGGGGTGTGGGGGGTGCGCGTCCACGATGTGGCGGCGCACGCGGATGCCCTCCGCACTGCCGCTCGGCTGGCTGCCGAGCCTGCTGCGGCGTCGCCGCTGGTCACCATTGGCTTGTCGGGGGTCCGGGCCCGCGGCTTCCATGGCGTCTTCCCCGAGGAGCGTCGCGAGGGGCAGGACTTCATCGTCGACGTTGAGGTGCAGATCGAGCGCCAAAGCGCCGAGGACGATCTCGAGACCACCGTCGATTACGGCGGTCTCGCGGAGGCGCTGGTCGCCGATATTGAAGGGGAGCAGGTCGACTTGATCGAGACCCTCGCGTCCCGCTTGCTCTGCACGTGCCTGGCCGCGCCCCTGGTCCGCGCCGCGACCGTCACAGTGCACAAACCCTCGGCACCCATTCGGGTCCCGTTTACGGATGTGACGGTGACGGTGACCGGGAGCCGGTCATGACCCGGGTGGTGATCTCCTTGGGCGCCAACCTCGGTGATCCAGCACAGCAGATCGCCGCAGCGTTGACCCTGCTGAGCCGAGATCCGCAGATCGCGGTCACGTCGGTCTCGCAGGCCTACGCCACCGATCCGGTCGGACGCACCGACCAGCCTCCCTTCGTCAACGTTTCGGCACTGTTGGAGACGGACCTCACCGCCGCCGACGTCCTCCAGCGCACCCAGGCCGTGGAGAACGCGCTGGGCCGCGTCCGCGTGGAACGGTGGGGACCACGCACTCTCGATATCGACCTCATCGCTGTGGAGGGGCTGCGCAGCGACGATCCGGTGCTGACACTGCCGCACCCTCGAGCCCACGAGCGTGCTTTCGTCCTGGTGCCCTGGCTGGATCTGGACGCGGACGCCGAGCTTCCCGGGCGCGGGCGGGTTGCGGACCTTCTCTCGGCGTTGCCCGAACAAGGCGTGCGACGCCTCGGCGCGTTGGCAGGCTGGTCGTGAGCGAACCGACCATCGAACCGACGCGGGCCGTCGCCGTGGTGCTTTCGGCGGCCTTGGGTCTGGTGGGCGTCGGCCTCCTCCTAGCGTGGTGGCAGGGGCTCGGGCATGCCTTGCCCATCCCCGGGATTGTGGCGTGGGCGTCCCCGCTCCTGATCGCCGTGGGGATCGTCGTCTTGGCGATCCGCACGCGCCGGACCCTCGCCCGCGATGCGGGCGGTGTGGCCCCGCGGCAGGCCGTTATTCGTCTTCTCCTCGGGAAGACGTCCCTGCTCGCCGGTGCGTTCCTGGCGGGAGGATATGCGGCGCTGGTGCTGCTCGCGTTGCCGGCGCTTCCCGCGCCGTTGGCGATCACGCGAGTGATCCATGGGGGAATCGCCGTTATTGCTTCAGTCGCCTGCTCGGTGGCGGGGCGTCGCTTGGAGAATGCGTGCCGGGTTCCTCCCTCTTCGGGCGACACAGACGCAAACACGCCCGCGCGTTGACGCTGTGTGGTTGGCGCGCACGGATACTCTTATCGCGTGACAACCACCACGATTAGATCCCGTTCCCGTCGCCGGGCACTGCTCGGCGCTTCCCTGACGGTGGGCACGATCGTTTCGGTGGCCCTGCTGGTGGCCAGCTCGTGGGTTCCCCCTCTTGCCATCGCCGCTGTTGCCGTCGCCCTGCTGGGTGGCTTCTTGGCAACCTGGGCCGCGACGATCGAGTTCCGTGAGTGGAAGAACCGTGCCGCTCACGAGGGCGAGTCCGCACGCGCCGCCGAGCGTGACCGTACTCGCGTCTTCCATGCTCGTCAGCGCGAAGTGCTCGCCACCGTCGACGCCCGTACCCGCGCCGTTCAGGATTCTCTGAATCAGGCCATGACCTCGCTGGGGGAGTCCGAGGCCCAGGCTTCGCGACTGCGCGGCGACAACGAAGCACTCACCATCGAGAATGGCGAGTTGCGCGCCGAGAATGGCGTTCTGCGTACACGTCTGGAGCAGGCGTCCTCGACGGTGGAGGATGCCGACGTCGTGTCGCTGCCGGTCCGGCTGACCACCGAAGAGAGCCAGCGTTGGGACGACCTCGAGGCCCCGACGGTCGTCAATCTGGACTTGGTGCGACTGGCCAACCCCCTGTTGGACGAGGTGAAGCAGGCTCACGCCAACTGAAAGTGGCGCGTGTCGCCACCGACCGCGTCCGGACCGCCCGCAGCGATGCTGCGGGCGGTCCTTTTTGTTGGCGTATAGCGTACGGCGCAGGAGCCCGCAGGGAGTTTCCTTTGGTCTGACCATGCATTTCTTGCGGATAGTGCCACTCACCGTTTGTTTGGAGTCGTCAGATCCTTGTTCGTTGACCGATGCCAGGCGTCACTGCTAGCCGTGTCCCGTCTGGGGCTATTCGGCATGGCAGAGTTATGCGAACTCACACACGCCTCTTGATGTCGCCGCTAAAGCGTCCGCGGGTGTTAGGCAACACAATTCCGGTATTGCCGATCGAGAAGTTCGGGTATAGATTCGACCGCAGTAAATGGTGGGACACCGCACCACCATTGCCACGCTGGAAGGAAACCCATGGCGCAGCGCGTCCGTATTGAACTCACCGACGACCTCGACGGTACCCCCGCCGACGAGACCCTCACCTTTGCGATCGATGGCGTCACCTACGACGTCGATCTCACGTCCGACAACGCCGAGAAACTCCGTGCGTCGCTGGCTCCCTACATTGCAGCCGGTCGCCGGGTCGCAGGCCGTCAATCCACCCGTAAGGCGAAGGGCGCCGCGGCGTCCGGCCCCTCGGCGAATGAGATTCGCCAGTGGGCCCGCGAGCGGGGGATGGAGGTCTCTGAGCGTGGCCGCGTGAGCGATCAGGTCAAGGCCGCTTATCAGGCAGCGCACTGAGTAGAGCGCGCACTTCTCGGGCCCGGGGCACTTCGCCCCGGGCCCGAATTGCGCCTCAGGCGAACAAGCGCCCTCGCCGGAACAAACGGCCCGCGCGGGTGCGTTGACTAGACTGACGAAGAAGCCCGTGCCCTATGCGGGCGATCCGGCACCGCCGGAGTGAAGGAGAGCTCATGTTCGATCGGTTCACCGACCGCGCGCGGCGCGTGATCGTCCTGGCCCAGGACGAGGCGCGCATGCTCAACCACAACTACATCGGGACCGAGCACCTGCTGCTGGGTCTCATCCACGAAGGCGAAGGCGTTGCAGCCAAGGCACTCGAGTCGCTGGGGATCTCCCTGGAGTCCGTGCGCGCCCAGGTGGAAGACATCATCGGCCCCGGGGAACAGGCGCCGACGGGGCACATCCCGTTCACCCCGCGTGCCAAGAAGGTGCTGGAGCTGTCCATGCGCGAAGCGCTCCAGCTCAACCACCCCTACATTGGGACCGAGCACATTCTCTTGGGCCTCATCCGTGAGGGCGAAGGGGTGGCGGCCCAGGTTCTGATCAAGCTGGGTGCCGATCTCAACCGCGTCCGCAACCAGGTCCTGCAGTTGCTGTCGGGCTATCAGGGTGGCGAGAAGCCGGCGACCACCGGCGCCCCCGAGCCGTCGGGGCAGCAGGGTAACCAGACGATCCTGGATCAGTTTGGGCGTAACCTCACCCAGGCCGCGCGGGAGAACAAGCTGGATCCGGTCATTGGCCGTGAGAAGGAGATCGAGCGGGTGATGACGGTGCTGAGCCGTCGCACCAAGAACAATCCCGTCCTCATCGGCGAACCCGGCGTGGGTAAGTCCGCCTGCGTCGAGGGTCTGGCGCAGCAGATCGTGCGAGGGGATGTCCCCGAGACGCTGCGAGACAAGCAGATCTACACGCTTGATCTCGGCGCACTGGTGGCCGGGTCGCGCTACCGCGGCGACTTCGAGGAGCGCCTGAAGAAGGTGCTCAAGGAGATCAAGAACCGCGGCGACGTCGTGTTGTTCATCGACGAGATCCACACCTTGGTGGGTGCCGGTGCGGCCGAGGGCGCCATTGATGCCGCGTCGATCCTGAAGCCGATGCTCGCGCGAGGCGAACTGCAAACCATCGGTGCGACTACGCTGGACGAGTACCGCAAGCACATCGAGAAGGACGCGGCGCTGGAGCGCCGATTCCAGCCGATCCAGGTGGCCGAACCGTCCATCGCTTTGACGATCGAGATTCTCAAGGGCCTGCGGGATCGTTATGAGGCGCACCACCGCATCACCATCACCGACAGCGCCCTGACGGCTGCTGCGCAGTTGGCCGATCGCTACATTCAGGATCGCTTCCTGCCCGATAAGGCAATCGATCTGATCGATGAGGCGGGCGCCCGCTTGCGCATCAAGCGGATGACCGCACCGCCGGATCTGCGCGAGATTGATGAGCGGATCGCCGTCGTGCGCGGAGAGAAGGAGGCCGCCATTGACGGCCAGGACTTCGAGCGCGCCGCGCGTTTGCGTGATGACGAGAAGAAGCTGATCTCCGAGCGTGCCGAGAAGGAAGAGCGCTGGAAGATCGGCGATCAGGGAACCCCTGCCGAGGTCGGCGAGGAGGAGATCGCGGAGGTGCTCTCGAGCGCTACCGGCATCCCCGTCTTCAAGCTGACCGAGGAGGAGTCGGGCCGCCTGTTGAACATGGAGGCCGAGATCGGCAAGCGCTACATCGGTCAAAACGACGCGGTGAAGGCTCTGGCTCGTTCCATCCGGCGCACCCGCGCCGGGCTGAAGGATCCCAAGCGGCCCTCGGGCTCGTTCATCTTCGCGGGCCCCTCGGGCGTCGGGAAGACGGAGTTGACCAAGGCGCTGACCGAGTTCCTGTTCGGGGACGAGGACGCTCTCATCACCCTCGACATGAGCGAGTACTCCGAGAAGCACACGGCCTCGCGGATGTTCGGTTCGCCTCCTGGCTATGTGGGCTACGAGGAGGGCGGGCAGCTCACCGAGAAGGTGCGCCGCAAGCCGTTCTCGGTGGTGCTGTTCGATGAGATCGAGAAGGCGCACCCGGACATCTTCAACTCGCTGTTGCAGATCCTTGATGAGGGTCGCCTCACCGATGCGCAGGGTCGGGTCGTCGACTTCAAGAACACGGTCATCGTCATGACGACGAACCTGGGCACGCGGGACATCTCCCGGTCGGTGAACCTGGGATTCAGCCGTAGCGACGACCCGGTTGGCGGGTACGACGCGATGAAGGCCAAGGTGTCGGATGAGCTCAAGCAGCACTTCCGCCCCGAGTTCCTCAACCGTGTCGACGAGATCATCGTGTTCCACCAGCTCACGGCCAACGACATCGAGCACATTGTTGATCTGATGGTGGCTCAGGTTGAGTCGCGGCTGAAGGACCGTGACATGGGCATCGTCTTGACCGACGCGGCCAAGGCGCTGGTCGCCAAGCGTGGCTTCGATCCGGTGCTGGGGGCACGGCCGTTGCGTCGTGCGATCCAGCGCGACATCGAGGACTCGCTCGCCGAGCGCATCCTGTTCGGTGATCTGCACCCCGGTGAGATCGTGGTCGTCGACGTGGCTCCCGAGGGGTCCGAGTTGCCGTTCACGTTCACCGGTCAGCCGCAGGCGGCCCTGCCGGATCACGCCCCGGTGGAGCTCAGCGGCCCCGACGAGCAGGCCACGGCCTGATCTGATCGACGAAGCCCCCGGCACGTTGCGACGTGCCGGGGGCTTCGCGCGTTTCGGTGGCCTCGCCGAGACCGTTGTCACCAACGTGCGTTGCTTCGTTGCGTCAACGCTGTGGAGCGAGGGCGTGGGGAAAACCCGCCGAAGGGGGCAGGGGCGAACCGGGGTGCGTAACGGCTACAAGGTCACCGTGGCCTGGGCTCCCTTGCGTAGAAGTCCGTCGGCGAGCAAACCCTCCAGCGCCCGAGTGGCCTGCGCCGGATCGGACGTCCAGGCGGCCAGGACGGCCTCCTCCGGGACGGGTCCTGCGGCGTCTCGTACAACGCCCAGCAGAACACCGCGGCACTGCCGATCCGTGCCCGCATAGGTTTGCCCCCGCCTTGGAGGGCCCTCGTGCGCGGGGCGTCCTGCGGCGAACCACGCGCACGGCTCCCGCACCGGGCATGACGGGCATGCGGGGGTCCGTGCGGTGCATACCAACGCTCCCAGTTCCATGGACGCCACCGCCCAGGCCGCCGCCTGAGCGGGATCATCGGGGACCCAGACCTGGCGGCGATCTCGTTCCCCCTGCGTGAGATGGGTGGGCGGAAACTCGCAGCCGTCCTCGATGCGTGCCAGTACCCGGCGCACGTTCGTGTCCAGCACCAAGTGGCGCTGACCGTAGCCAAAGGAGGCGATGGCAGCGGCGGTGTACTCCCCGACACCAGGAAGGGCCCGCAGGGCGTCAAGGGCGGCGGGGACCTGGCCGCCGTGCTCCGCGACGATCACGGTCGCGGCGGCGTGGAGCCGTTGCGCGCGGCGGGGGTAGCCCAGCCGACCCCAGGCTCGGACGGCTTCGCCGGGTTCGTCGGCGGCGAGCGCTGAGGGTGTCGGCCAGCGCTCCATCCAGACCGACCACACGGGAAGGACGCGCGCGACCGGGGTCTGCTGGAGCATGAACTCGCTCACCATGACACCCCAAGGGGTGGCTTCGGGCTCGCGCCACGGCAGGATGCGGGCGTGCCCGGCATACCAAGCGAGGGTGGCGTCGATGACGCTGTGCCGGGAGGCGTTCACGGGGTGGGGGGAGTGCCCGCCACGTGCGCTAGCGAGTCGCGCACCGCATGTGCGAGGGGTTCGGTGACGCCCTCGACAGCCATGAGGTCGGCATCCGAGGCTGCGGCCAGGCCGGGGAGCCCGTCGAAGGCTGCGACGAGGCGGGCACTGACCCCGGCTGGCAGACGCGGCACGCTTGCGAGCAGGCGAAGCCCCCGCGGACGGATGGGCGAATCCAGGTGAAGGTCGGCGGGGAACCCGAGCCTGCGCCCCACGAGAACGATGTCGAACAGATCCTGGTCGTCGAGTTGGGTCAACCCCGCGAAGGGCATCGTCTCGGCGCCCTCGCAGACGTAGTCGCGTTGGATGAGCGAGGACAGCGGGGTCAGGTCGTCGACCAGGTCACGCAACTGGAGGGCGGGCAGGCGGCCGTCCACGCCCAGCGCGGACACGTACGTGGACGCCTCACCGGCGAGCCGGTTGGTCATCTCGAACCGCTGACCGACATGGGCCACATCCCGCAGCGTCACCGCGTCATGAAGCTCCAAGCCGTTGAGGCGCGTCAGGGACGCGGTGAGCCGCTCGCGGTGAACGCCGATGGCGGCCAGGGCCTGGTTGGCGCGGGCGACCAGTTCGTCGGGGCGCGGAACAACGATGCGGGAACCCCCGGTGAACAACGAGATGGTCGACATCGAGGCGGACACGGTCACCACGGGAAGGCCGACCTGCCGTGCGACTCGTTCGGCTGAGCGATGCCGAGTGCCGGTCTCTCCTGTGGGGAGTGAGGCGTCGGGCGACAGGTGGACGCCCGCCGCCACGATGCGGTCGGCGTTGTCGCTGAGGACGATGGCGCCGTCCATCTTGGCCAACTCGCGCAGTTGCGGGGCGGTGAACGGTACGTCGATCACGAACCCGCCGGTGGAGATGGCCTGCAAGGCGTCACTGGTACCCAAGACGATCAGCGCGCCGGTGTGGCCGCTCACGATGCGGTCCAGCCCGTCGCGCAGGGGCGTGCCGGGGGCGAGGCGGATGATCTCCTCGGGCAGCCTGCCAATGCTCAACGCATCGCCTTCCAGGTCGTCGGCGCCCGCGGGTCGGGGCGATCTGCTTCGAGTCTAGGCGAGCTCACGGCCGTCGATCGGGACGACGTTACTGCGCGTCGGCGTAAAGGCGGCCGCGAGGGCCTCTTCCACGCTGTAGACCGGCACCACGGTCAAGCCTGCGGGGGCGGCTTCGTCGGCGGCACCAGCAGGGATGATGGCGCGCTCGAACCCGAGGCGTGCCGCCTCAGCAAGACGTCGCCCCACGGCCGGGACGCGACGCACCTCGCCTGAGAGCCCGACCTCACCCATCGCGACGGTACGGCCAGCAGGCTCCTCGTCGCGCATGGCGGACGCCACCGCGATGGCGAGGGCGAGGTCGGCCGAGGGGTCGGACAGCCGGACTCCGCCGACCGTGGACGCGTAGACGTCGCGGGTGTGCAGCTTGTGCCGGGCTCGGCGCTGCAGGACGGCCAGCGTCATCGTGACGCGGCTCACGTCCAGGCCGTGGGTCACCCGGCGCGGCTGGGTCAGGCTGGTGGGGACTACGAGGGCCTGCACCTCTGCGACGAGGGGACGCCGCCCCTCCAGGCTCACGGTCACACAGGTGCCCGGGGTGGGCCCTCTGCCTGAGGTGAACAGCCCCGAAGGATCGGGGACCTCGCGGATGCCGGACTCGGTCATCTCGAAACACCCCACCTCATCGGCCGGGCCGTAGCGGTTCTTGGATGCGCGGACCATGCGGAAGGCGCCGTGCCGCTCCCCCTCGAACGCGAGGACGACGTCGACGAGATGCTCGAGCGTTCGGGGGCCCGCCAGCGCCCCATCTTTGGTGACGTGCCCGATGATGAGCACCGCCATGCCCCGCCGCTTGGCGGTGCGGACGAGGGCATTGGTGACCTCGCGGACCTGAGTGACGCCGCCCGCGACGCCGTCGGTGCCCTGGGCCTGAACGGTTTGGACGGAGTCGAGCACCAGCAGGCTGGGGGAGAGCTCCTCCACATGCCCGAGGATCACGCCCAGGTCGGATTCTGCGGCCAGGAAGAGCTCGTCGTGCAGCGCCCCCGTGCGGTCGGCGCGCAGCCGCACCTGTGCTGTGGACTCCTCGGCGGTGACGTACAGGGTGCGGCGACCCTGGGAGGCCCATCGGGCGGCGGCCTCCAGCAGCAGCGTCGACTTGCCCACGCCGGGCTCACCGCCCAGCAGGACCACCGCACCGGGGACGAGGCCATCGCCGAGGACGCGATCCAACTCGCCGATGCCGGTGGAGATCCCCCGGGCATGACGGGCCTCGATCTGGGTGATGCGTTGTGCGGACTGGGTCGGTTTAGACAGGCTCGTGGTGCGCGTGGGGGCACTGGACACCTCGGCGAGGCTGCCCCACGCCTGACATTGACCGCAGCGCCCAACCCAGCGGTTGGTCGTCCAGCCGCATTCGCTGCAGCGGTGCGTCGTCGTCGTTCGAGCCATGCCCACACATTAGGAGGCGGCTCCGACATTCCCTGGTCAACCCAGGGAATGCGGCGAGGCTAGATGGTGACCAGGCCGTTCGGGCAGCGGAACGTGACCGACTCAATACCCGGGTTGCCGTTGGGGGCGTCGAAGGTGAGCGCCACCCCGTCGAAGACCGGCCCCAAGTCGGTGCCGATCCATTCCGAGACGCGCTCGGGAGAACCGGAAAGCCGGATCTCCAGGATGTCGACATCGGCGGGGGCGAGGGCGGCGGGGCGGACCTTTTCGGGGCTCGTCCACCGAACGAAGAACGGCAACTGCGGATCAGCCAGCAGACCCTTGATGCCGATCTGATCCCACTCGAGACGGCGACCGTCAGGGAACAGACGCGAGCCGTGGACGGCGCTACGCTCCAGGCGCTCCTCCAAAGGAGCCATGTCGTCGACCTCAAGCACCCAGGCCAGCCAGCCGCCCCCGAGTTCGGATCGCGCGCGGACGGCTTGCCCGAAGACGGCCTTCTCCGCTGCGGGGTGCTCCAGAACCTCCACGACCTCGAGGTAACGCCCACCGCCCACGGTGAGGATGTTGTTGCGCGTGCCAAAGCGCGGGTGGAAACCTCCATCGCGGAAACTCACACCGAGTGCTGCCTCCAAGCGGGCCACCGCAGGGGCAAGGCCGTCAGGTCCGGCGGCAAAGGTGAGGTTGGACAAACGCATGGTTCATTGAAACCCATCGCCTCTATCGTTCGCCAATCGGAGGCATCGCACCTTGTCGGAAGCAGTATCACGAGGTGGAGATATGTGCCGGAAGTGGGGCGCGGCGCCAGGGGCGCTCTATGCTTGCCGATGTGAGTGCGCACCACGCCTGGCCCGGACCCGGCCCCAGGTCACGCCCCCGAGTGGGGCTCTCGACCTCCTCGGTGTACCCCGAATCCACGGCGAGTTGTTTCGAACTCGCCGGACGCCTCGGCTACGACGGCGTCGAGGTCATGGTGGGCATCGATCCGGTCAGCCGCGACGTCGACGCGCTCGTCGAATTGCGGGACTACCACGATCTGCCCGTTTTGTCGGTGCATGCACCGACGCTGCTGGTCACGCAAGGGACGTGGGGGCGTGACCCCTGGGAGAAGCTCGAACGCTCCGCGGTGGCGGCTCACCGCCTGGGTGCCGACTGCGTCGTGGTCCACCCGCCGTTTCGGTGGCAACGCACGTACGCGCAAGGGTTCGTCGAGGGTATTCGGCGGCTCGAACGCACCACCGGCATCGTGTACGCGGTGGAAAACATGTTCCCCTGGCGCGGGCCTCGCAACGCGGAGATCCGCGCCTATGCCCCTGGCTGGGATCCGACCGAGGGCGACTACGACCACCTCACGCTCGACCTCTCCCACGCTGCCACCGCTCGGCAGCGCTCGCTCGACTTGATCGATGCGTGGGGAGAGCGCCTCACCCACGTCCACCTCACCGACGGCGACGCCTCCATCAGCGATAGTCACCTCTTTCCCGGCGAGGGGGACCAAGACGCAGGAGCGGTCATGGCGGAGTTGGTCGCTCGGGGCTTCGCCGGCCACGTGGTCCTCGAGGTCAACACCCGCAGTATCGGCTCACGCTCGGCCCGGGAAGAAGCGCTGGCCCGGGCGCTGGCCTGGACTCGGGCCCACCTCGGCGTCCCCGCGATGCCATGACGCTCGACGCTGCGCCCGTCGCGTCGGAGCGGTTCCGCCCGCGCACCGAAGTGTTACTCGTCTTGGGGCTCTCCCTGGGGCAGTCCGCCGTCTACTCGATCCTGTCGATCATCAAGGCGCTGACGCAGGGCCCGCTGAACCAGCAGACCACCACGATCAACAACTCGGTCACCCCCGAGCGCCCCTGGCTGGACCTGGCCTACCAGGTGGCGGGGATCGCCTTTCCCCTCGTCCCGGTCGGCCTCGCGCTCTACCTGCTGTGGCAGACCGGCGATCGGGACCGCATCGGGTTCGACCTGCGGCGTCCGGGATTCGATGTGGCGCGCGGCTTCTTCGCGGCGGCGATCATCGGGATCCCCGGCTTGGCCTTCTACTTCGCGGCCCGAGAGTTCGGCTTCAACACCAACGTCTCCCCGGCCAACCTGGCACAGAACTGGTGGACGATCCCGGTGCTGGCCGGGTATGCGGTCATGAACGGCGTCTTGGAGGAAGTCGTCATGCTCGGCTTCTTGTTCGTGCGCTTCGAGCAACTGAAGCTGCGGCCGTGGACCGGCATCCTCATCAGCGCCCTCATCCGGGGCAGCTATCACCTGTATCAGGGGTTCGGGGGCTTTGTCGGCAACGTGGTGATGGGGGTGGTGTTCGGCTACCTTTACCGGCGCTGGGGACGCGTCATGCCCTTGGTGGTCGCGCACACGATCTTGGACCTGTTCAGCTTCATCGGGTACGCCCTCATCGCCCCCTACGTCGACTGGTTCTGAGCGGGCCGCCTCCGGCCTCAAGGGGCGTCCCGCAGTGCGGGGTGGCTCCCGCCGTCGAGCGGGCCGCCGGTAGGATCGCCCCATGCGAATTGGTGTTTTCGGTGCGACTGGTCAGGTCGGCCGGGTCATGCGCGCGCTGCTGGAGCAGCGCGACGTCCCCGTCGATGACGTGCGGTTCTTCAGCTCGGCCAAGTCCGCGGGCACGGTGCTGCCCTTCGACGGCCGCGACATCGAGGTCGAAGACACGGCCACCGCAGATCTGTCCGGCATCGACATCGCCATCATGTCCGCGGGCGCGACGATGTCGCGTGAATACGCCCCCAAGCTCGCCGCTCTCGGCGCGGTCATCGTCGACAACAGCTCCGCCTGGCGCAAGGATCCCGAGGTTCCGCTGGTCGTCAGCGAGGTCAACCCGCAGGACGCGGTGAACCCGCCCAAGGGGATCATCGCGAACCCGAACTGCACCACGATGGCGGCGATGCCCGTCCTCAAGCCGCTTCACGACGCCGCGGGTCTGGTCAGGCTCACGGTCGCCACCTATCAGGCCGTCTCGGGTTCAGGAGTCAAGGGCGTCGACGCGCTCGCCGACCAGGTCGCCGCGACGACCGACCCGCGCGCCCTGGCGCTGGACGGCTCGCTGGAGCGCCCCGAGGACCCCGCGCCCTACGTGGCCCCCATCGCCTACAACGTGGTCGCCCTCGCGGGAAGCATCGTGGACGACGGCTCGCTGGAGACCGACGAGGAGCAGAAGCTCCGCAACGAATCCCGCAAGATCTTGCACCTGCCCGACCTGCGCGTCTCCGGAACCTGCGTCCGCGTGCCGGTGTTCACCGGGCACAGCCTGTCCATCCATGCGGAGTTCGACTCCGCGATCACCCCCGACGAGGCGCTGGCCCTGCTGGCCAATGCCCCCGGCGTTCAGATCGTCCCGGTGCCCGAGCCGCGCGTCGCCGCCGGAGCCGACGACGTGTTCGTCGGGCGCATCCGTCAAGACCAGGCCGTGGACGGCAACCGGGGCCTCATCTTGTTCGTGGCGGGTGACAACCTGCGTAAGGGTGCCGCGCTCAACGCCATCCAGGTCGTCGAACTGTTGATCGGTCAGAAGTGACCACGGTCGCCATCCTCGGCGTCGGGGCGATGGGGGAGATCATCCTCAGCGGTCTGCTGCGCGCGGGATGGGACCCTGCCAGCCTTGTCGGGGCCGCTCGTCGACCGGCTCGCCGCGAGGAACTCGCCAGCCGCTACGGCGTCAGGATCGAGGAGTCCGTCGAGTCCGCAGCCGGGGGAGCGGATGTGGTGCTCGTGGGCGTCAAGCCCTACGACGCACTCGCGTTGCTGCCCCGCATCGCGCCGCACCTGGCCCCCGGGGCCATCGTGATTTCGCTGTGCGCGGGCATCACGACCGCCCAGATGGAGGCGGAACTCCCTGACGGGACTCCCGTGATCCGCGTGATGCCCAACACTCCGGCGCAGGTGGGGGCGGGCATGTCCGTCATCTCCGCGGGGAAGTACGCTTCCGACGCCGACCTGGCCACCGCGGTCAGCCTCATGGAGGCCGTCGGCACGGCCGTGGTGATCCCTGAAGCGCACCAGGACGCCGCCACCGCGATCTCCGGTTCGGGGCCCGCCTACGTCTTCTATGTGGCCGAGGCCCTCATCGACGCGGGGGTTCTGCTGGGCCTGCCCCGCACGGTAGCGACCACGCTGGCCACGCAGACGCTGCTGGGTTCTGCCACCCTCCTAGACGCCACGGGGGAGCATCCGACGCTGTTGCGCGAGCGCGTCACGTCACCGGGGGGAACGACCGCGGCGGCGCTGCGCGTTCTGGACGAGCGGGCCGTCACCGCGGCCTTCATCGCTGCCGCCGAGGCCTGCCGGGATCGGTCGGCGGAACTCGGTGGCTGAACTGCGCGCGTCCATCGATGGCCCCGGCTTGGTGCTGTCGGGTCGGAGCGCGTAAGATTTTGTTCTTGGCTGGCCGTTTCGACGGCGAGCCGCGTCCTAAGTCGTTACAAGCCGGGTTCCCGGCGCCTGAGGAGTCTCACGTGGGTTCGGTCATCAAGAAGCGTCGCAAGCGGATGGCGAAGAAGAAGCACCGCAAGCTGCTGAAGAAGACGCGTATCCAGCGCCGCCGCGCCGGTAAGTGAGCGTCGGCGCCCCGATGACGCTCCCGGATGCCCGTGTGGTGGTCCTGGTGCGTCAGGGGTGCCATCTTTGTGACGACGCCCTGGCGATCGTGTCGACGGTGTGCGCCCGCGCCGGTGCCACCTGGACGTCCGTGGACGTGGATTCGGACGCGCAGTTGCGTGACCAGTACACCGATCACGTGCCCGTGACGTTCGTCGACGGCGAGCAACTCTCGCTGTGGTTTGTCGACGAGGCACGTCTGTCCGCCGCGCTCGCGTGAACGCCTATCCTTAGCCCCATGCAGCCGACCATCGTCTATGTCTGCCGTCACGGGCAGGTCGATAATCCCGACCACGTCCTCTACGGCAGGCTGCCCGGCTACGGGCTGAGTGCGCTGGGGCATGCCATGGCTGAGCGCCTCGGCGAGCATTTCGCCGACGTGCCGCTCCAGCACCTGCGCGTCTCCCCGCTGCAGCGCGCCAAGGAGACGCTGGCCCCCATCGCCGCCGGGCATCCCGATCTGGAGATCGTGGAGGATCCCCGGCTCATCGAGACGGCCAACATCCTCGAAGGCCAATCGTTTGGCCGGTTCAACCAGCGCCTGTTGTTCCCGCAGAACCTGTGGCACCTGCGTAACCCGCTGCGCCCCACCTGGGGTGAGCCGTACCCGCAGATCGCCCAGCGCATGCGCGCCGCGATCGCCGACGCTGCCGCTAGCGTGCCTGAGGGCGGGAAGGCGCTCATCGTGTCGCACCAACTCCCGATCTACATCGCCCGGCTGGACGCTGAGGGCCGCAGCTTCGTGCACAACCCCGCTACCCGTGATTGCCGCCTCGCATCGGTGACCGCCTTTCACTTCCTGGACGGTCGGATCGTCGGCGTCGACTATTCCGAACCTGCCGCCGACCTTTACCCGGCGAAGAAGAAGATTTTCCGGCCGGGGATGTGAGCGGAGTGAAGGCGCACGCTGTGGCCCTCGCCCTGGTGACGGGCGCTCTGCTCCTGACCGGGTGCGGTGCTGCCCCCTCCGCGCAGGGTGGTTTTGTCGGCGGCGACGGTTCCTTGACCGTCGTGGCACCTGAACAGCGCAAGCCTGCCCCGCAGGTCACCGGCGTGTTGCTGGGCGGCGGGAGTTTCGACTCGGCCACCCTGGGGGGTCGCGTCGTCGTCTACAACGTGTGGGGAAGCTGGTGTGCCCCCTGCCGCAAGGAAGCCCCCGCGCTGGAGGCGGCCGCGCGCAGGACCTCAGACAAAGCGACCTTCGTCGGGCTGAACACGCGCGATCTGGATTCCGCGCCAGCCGAGGCGTTCGTGCGGGCGTTCGGCATCACCTATCCGAGCGTCTTCGACCCCGACGGGCGCGAGTTGTTGAAGTTCGGCACCGATCTGCCCCCCAGCGCCATCCCCTCCACCGTGGTGGTGGACGCGCAGGGGCGTGTGGCTGCCCGAGTGCTGGGCGAAGTGACCGAGTCAACACTGGTCGGGCTCGTCGAGGATGTGGCGGCGGGCAAGTGACGCCGCTGGATGTGGGGCAGTGGTTCGCGCAGGCCGCCGGGGGGTCCATGCCGTTGGCGCTGCCGGTGGCCGTCCTGGCCGGGGTGGTGTCGTTCTTCTCTCCCTGCGTCCTGCCGCTGCTGCCTGGCTACCTCAGCTACGCGACCGGTCTGGCGGCCAGTGAGGTCACCGAAGGTCGCGGCGGCCGCGGACGCATGCTCGCTGGCACCAGCCTGTTCGTGCTGGGATTTGCGCTCGTCTTCGTCTCCACGGGTGCGTTGTTCGGCGGCCTGGGCGGGTTCTTGCTCACCTGGAGCCGCCCGATCACCATCGTCGTCGGCATCCTGGCCATCGTCTTGGGCCTGGTCTTCGCTGGCGTCCTTCGTCTGGGCCAGCGCACTGTGCGGATCAACCGCGCCCCGGCGGTCGGCCTGGCCGCCGCCCCGCTGCTCGGGGTGGTGTTCGGGCTGGGCTGGACGCCCTGCATCGGGCCGACGCTCTCGGTGGTGTTGACCTTGGCCATCAACGAAGGCACAGCCCTGCGGGGGGCGGTCCTCGCCCTGGCCTACGCGCTCGGGCTGGGGATTCCTTTCCTGCTGGCAGGGCTCGCTTTTGAGCGGTTCAGCAGCACCGCCGACTGGTTCAAGCAGCATCACGGTGTCGTGCAGCGCCTCGGCGGGGGCATGATGGTGCTCGTCGGTCTCCTGCTCGTCAGCGGGTTGTGGGACCGTCTCATGGGCGTGTTTCGCCAATGGGCGTCCGCGTTCGGGGTGGTGATCTGATGCGTTACCTGCGTCTGTTCTGGGTGCAGCTGACCTCCATGCGCACCGCGCTGCTGTTGCTGTTCACCCTCGCCGTGGTGGCGATCCCCGGTTCGCTGCTTCCGCAGCGTCCCGTCGCCCCGATCCGGGTCTCGGACTGGAAGGCAGCCAACCCTGCCGTCGCTGACCTGTACGAGAAGCTTGGCCTGTTCGACGTCTACCACTCACCCTGGTTCGCGGCCGTCTACCTGCTGCTGATGATCTCGCTGGTGGGGTGCATCATCCCGCGGATCGGCGTCTATGCCCGAGCGTTGCGCACTCCGCCCCCGCGCACCCCCCGGCACCTGAACCGGTTGCCCGCGTCGGTCCAGGGCACCTCCACGCTGTCGGCCGATGAGGCGCTGGCTGCGGGGCAGAAACTCCTCGCCTCGCGGCGTTTTCGGACCAGGCGCGACGGCGACTCGGTGGCTGCCGAACGGGGCTACCTGCGGGAGTTCGGGAACATCTTGTTCCACCTCAGCTTCGTGGTGATGCTGGTGGGGCTGGGCTGGAACTCGTTGTGGGGCTACAAAGGCGAAGTCATCACCGTGGAGGGGCAAGCCTTCTCCAACAACCTCACCCAATACGACGACTTCACCGCCGGGGCCGCGTTCACCCCCGCCGACCTGGCCCCCTTCACCGTGTGGATCGACCGCTTCACCGCCAAGTTCGAGACCGGGGAGGTGCAGCGTGGAGCAGCGCGCGTCTTCCAAGCCGACGTCCGCGTCGCCCACGCCGACGGCACCCCCGAACAAGCCCGCATCGAAGTCAACCAGCCGCTCGTCGTCGACGGGACGAAGATCCACCTGATCGGGCATGGATACGCCCCGGTCGTGACCGTGACCGACCCCCAGGGTCACGTGGCGTTCTCCGGCCCTGTGATCTTCCTGCCCCAAGATGGGAACTTCACCTCCCTGGGCGTCATCAAAGCGCCGGACGCCCGACCCGACTACCTCGCCTTCGAGGGGTTCTTCCTCCCCACGGCGGTCGTCGATGAGCGCGGTCCCCATTCGGTGTTCCCCGATGCGCTGTCGCCCGAACTGTTCCTCACCGCCTGGACGGGTGCCCCGCGCGCCGAGACGGGCGTGCCCGAGTCGGTGTACTCCCTCAACAAGACCGGCCTGACGCAGATGCGCACCGCCGACGGGACGCTGGTCACCTTCAAGATCACCCCCGGTCAGATCGTCGATCTGCCCGATGGCTCCACGCTGTCCTTCGACGACTGGCGCCGCTGGACGAAGCTGCAGGTGAGCTACGAGCCCGGTCTGTGGCTGGTCATCGCCTCGGTGCTGATCGCCGTGGCCGGGGTATCGGCGAGCTTGTACGTGCGGCCCCGCCGTCTATGGCTGCGTGTCACCGAGCAGGACGACGGGACGCTACGCGTCGACGCCGGCGGGTTGGACCGAGCCGAATCCGCCACCGGTTTGAACGATGACGTCGCAGCCCTGGCCGCCGCCGCCGGGGCGGAGGCGTCCGGCACCACCGTGTCACCCACCAGCCAGGAGGATGCCCCGTGATCGCCACCTATTCGAGCCTGGCGATGGTCAGCTCCGCGGTGATCTATCTACTCGCGATGTGCTCCTACGCCCTGGAATGGGCGGCGACGCGACGCCCCGGTGACGAAACCCCCGGCGCCACGACGGGTGCGGTGCGCGCCTCACGGTTTGGTCGGATCGGGCTGGGCCTCATGCTCGTGGCGGTGCTGAGCCACATAGCAGGCATCGTCTTGCGCGGTGTAGCCGCCCAGCGGGCCCCCTGGGGCAACATGTACGAGTTCGTCACCAGTTCGCTCGGGTTCGCCGCACTCTTCGCCCTGTACCTCATCTGGCGGCGTGGTTGGGCGTGGCTGGGCCTTCCCCTCACGCTGCTGCTGGCCGTTGGCCAGGGGCTGGCCGTCACCGTGTTCTATGTGGCTGTTGCGCCGCTGGTCCCGGCGCTGCACTCAGTGTGGTTCATCATTCACATCGTGGCCGCGGCCATCGCGGGGGCGACGTTCAACCTCGGGGGCATCGCCGCGATCCTCTATCTCGTCCGGCTCCGGGCTGAGCGGAAGGGGGAGGTGCGCGGCTGGCTGGCGCAACTCCCCAGCGCCGCTGCGCTGGACGACTTCTCCTTCCGGGTCTTGCGCTTCGCCTTCCCGCTGTGGACGTTCACGATCCTCGCGGGCGCCGTGTGGGCCGACTACGCCTGGGGCCGGTTCTGGGGGTGGGACCCGAAGGAAACCTGGTCCCTGGTGACGTGGGTCGTCTACGCCGCCTACCTGCACGCCCGGGTCACCGCGGGCTGGAGGGGTGTGGGCGCCGCCTGGCTGGCGATCATCGGCGTCGTCGTGTTCTGGTTCAACTTCGTCGGCATCAACCTGCTCGTCAGCGGCCTCCACTCCTATGCGGGCATCTGACACACTGGCGAAGTGCGTGCATTCGATCTGATCGTCATCGGCGCCGGTTCGGGCAACTCGATCATCGACGAGCGGTTTGCTCACCAGCGGGTCGCCTTGCTCGACAACGGGCGCCGCTTCGGGGGCACCTGCCTGAACTACGGCTGCATCCCGACGAAGATGTTCGTCCTGCCCGCCGACTACCTCACCAGCCCCGCGGACGCCGCCCGCGTCGGTGTGCACCTGGACGCCGCCAGCGCCGACTGGGCCCAGGTGCGCGATCGCATCTTCGGGCGCATCGACCCGATTTCCGACGCCGGACGCGACTGGCGCGCTGAGAGCCCCAACGTGACCTTGTTCCGGGAGACGGGACGCTTCATCGGGCCAAAAACCCTTCGCGTCGGCGATGAGGAGATAACGGCTGAGAAGATCGTCATCGCGGCCGGATCCCGCGCTGTGATCCCGCCCCTTCCTGGCCTGTCGGCCGCGTTCGAGGCAGGGGTGGCGCACACGTCGGACACGATCATGCGCATCGGCGCATTGCCGCCCCGCATCATCATCCTGGGCACCGGCTACATCGGCTCAGAGTTCGCTCACGTGTTCTCTGCGTTCGGCTCCTCGGTCACGATGATCGGGCGATCGGCTCGCGTCCTGGGCCGCGAGGACGAGGCCATCGCGGAGCGGTACACCTCCGTGCTGGCCGAGGCGATCGACCTGCGTCTGGAGCGCGACATCACCGACATTTCGGTGGCCGACGGGGTGGTCACCGTGACGATGCGTCGACGCGATGGCAGCGTCGACGCGGTCGAGTCGGACCTGCTTCTGGTGGCGACCGGGCGGACCCCCAACGGCGACACCCTGGACGTGCAGGCGTCCGGTGTCGCGACGGACGCCGCCGGCTTTGTTCTTGTCGACGACCAGCAGCGCACCAGCGTGCCGGGGATCTGGGCACTCGGGGACGTCAGCTCGCCGTGGATGCTCAAACACGTGGCCAATCATGAGGCGCGCATCGTGGCCCACAACCTGCTCGACCCGCAGCATCCGGCCCGGCGGGATGCCCGCCCGGTGCCGCACGCGGTGTTCGGGCATCCGCAGGTGGCCTCGGTTGGTCTCACGGAACGCGAGGCCCGCGAGGGCGGCCTGGATGTGGTCGTCGCCGTGCAGGATTACGCCGGAACCGCCTACGGGTGGGCCATGGAGGACCGCGACAGCTTCGTGAAGGTCGTCGCGGATCGGCGCACCGGACGCCTTGTGGGCGCCCACGTGATCGGGCCCCAGGCGTCCGTGCTGATCCAGCCGCTCATTCAGGCGATGAGTTTCTCTTTGAGCGTGAGCGATATGGCTCGGGGCCAGTTCTGGATTCATCCGGCGCTGACCGAGGTGGTCGAGAACGCGCTGCTGGGTCTGGGCTTGGGCGAGGGGCAATGATCCGCCGCGGGCTGATCCTCCTCGGCCTTGTCAGTCTGGCCTTCACCGGCTGTCAGACGCCGGTGAGGCCCACTCCCGCGCCGACGGCCACGGGGTCAGCCTCCGCGAGTTCTGCGTCGGCGACCGCGACCCCCAGCGCGTCCACCCCCGCCACGGCGACCCCCGCCCCGCTGAGCGCCTGTCAGCGCGTCGCCAGCGAGATGTCCGTGGAGGACGCTGCCGGTCAACTCGTCATGATGGGGGTCACGGGCTCCCTGGACGCCACGGGGGCCTCGGTGTTGTCCTCCTCGCGCATCGGGTCGGTGATCTTGATGGGTACCGCCAGCGGTGGCGTGAAAGGCACGGCCTCCCGGGTGGCGGCCATCCGCAAGGCGGGTGGGGATCACGGAATCCTGGTCGGGGTCGATCAGGAAGGTGGCACGGTCCGCAGGCTTCAGGGGGCCGGGTTCAGCACGATGCCCTCAGCGGTCGAGCAGGCAGCGATGTCGGACGCCGACCTGCGCACGGCAGCCCACACCTGGGGGAGCGAACTCGCTCGCGCGGGGATCAACCTGGACTTCGCCCCGGTGGTGGACGTGGTCCCACCGGGCAAGGCGTCCACCAACGAACCCATCGGCAAGCTGAAGCGCGGCTACGGCTCCACCCCGGAGAAGGTCGCCGACAAGGCCACGGCCTTCATCGAGGGGCTTCAACAGGCGAATGTCGGGGCAACGGCGAAGCACTTTCCCAACTTGGGCCAGGTGACCGGCAACACCGACTTCGCCGCCAAAGTCGTCGACAGCGTCACCACCGCCGACGACCCTGCCTTGCTGCCGTACCGGCGCGCCATTGCGGCGGATGTGGCGTCGATCATGGTGTCGACGGCCTACTTCACCCGGATCGACGGGTCCAGCCCGGCCGCCTTCAGCCCCACCGTGGTGGGCTTGGTGCGGGGGCTGGGCTTCACCGGGGTGATCACCAGCGACGACCTGGGTGCGGCGAAGGCGGTCGCGTCCGTTCCGGTCAAGCAGCGGGCCGTCCGGTTCGTGAGGGCGGGGGGTGATCTGGCGATCAGTGTCGACCCGTCGGCGGCGTCTGCGATGGTCGCGGGTCTGGTGGAGCAAGCGCATGCCGATCCGGCGTTCGCAGCCCAGGTACGCGCGAGCGCGGCGCGCGTTTTGGAGCTCAAACAACGGCTCGGCGTCGCGTCGTGTGATTCTTAGCCTCGTCGGGGCGTAGCCCAGCGTCGACCCCGACGGCCTGACCCGGAAGGCCGCCCTCCCAGCAGGGTGAGACCGTGGACGCCCCATCCCCAGGCGGCAGCCAGCAGCGCAGCCCCCAGGACATCGCTGGGGCGATGCCACCCCGCTGCCACCACGCCGATGCTGATCAGCAGGGAACCGACGGCAGCGACCGGCAGGGCGAGACCACGCAACCACGTCCGGGGGGCCAGGACGAGCGCGCACGTAGCACCCCAGGCGAGTGCCGCGTGACCGGAGGGGAACGAGTTGGACAGATGCGGCCCCACGGTCAGTTCGGGCCGCTCGAGGAGCGACTTGACCACCTGCGAGGTGAGGTTGACCCCGGCGAACGCGACGAGGGGGCCTGCCATGCCCCCGCGCCGAGGCCGCATGCACGCGCAGATCAGAGCGACGACCACGCAGGCGAGGGCGAACCACACGATCCGGCCCGACATCATCTGGGCGGCGAGGCTCCTGGTGGCCCCGGACTGTTCGCTGAGCGTCATCATCAGGGCTTGGTCCAGGGTCTGGCCGGGACGGGTCAAGACGGCGACGACGGCGAGCACGCCCGCGGCTCCCCCGAATCCGAGCCCTGCGGCGAGGGCGCCCCAGCCGGGACGCCGACCGGTGGGCGGCGGCGCTGAGATGGATCGGGGGACGGAGGGTGCGGTGGTCATGAGAACTCTCCTCGGGGACTGCGGGACGCTCAGGCGGGGACCACGCAGGTGGCCTGATCGGCGTTTTGGCCATCGACGTTCTTCGGCAGAGACGAGGCCGTGGGGCTCGTGGGGGCTGGACCGCCGCTGGTGCTGGGGCCGCCGCCGGAGCGTGCAGGCGCTGCGGGGGCGCGTGGCGTGGTGGGTGTCGGCTGGGCGGTGGTGGCGCCACGTCCGGTGTGCGATGCGTCGAGGTGGAGCGGCTGGTCCGCCGCGATCAGCCCGAACAGTGTCGTGGCGGCGGCCTTGTCGGGAACCACCCGGTTGCCATGGGGCAGATAGGGGTAGGTGACCAGCGCCATCGTCTCGACCGGGATGCCCGCGACCGTGGTGGCCAACGACGCCAAGGTGCCAGGGTCGGCCAGATCGGTGGAGAGCACCATCGTGCGGCTTGCGGTGTCGGCGATCGCATACAGGCGGACGGGGTCGGCCAAGGTCGCCCGTGCGCGCAGCGTACGGGCCAGGGAGGACAAGAAGACCTGCTGGGTGGAGATCCGTGCCAGGTCGCTGCCGTCGCCCACGCCATGCCGGGAGCGCAGCAGCGCCAGGGCTTGTTCGCCGGAAAGGTCGAAGGTGCCCGCCGAGGGGATGCTCAGGCCCGAACGCGGGTCGTCGATCGGGCCGGTGAAGCAGATGGGGACGCCGCCCACGGCGGTCGAGAGTTCGATCACGCCCTGGAAGCTGATCTGGGCGGCGAAGCGGATCCGGGACCCGGTCAGGCTTTCCACCGCCGTCGCGACACAGCCCAGGCCGCCTCGGCTCAACCCGGCACCCTGAACCAGCACCCACCGGGACCGCCACCGCGGGCTGATCGTAGGCAACCTTCATGAGCCCTCACCACCGTTCGACTAGTCATCTCTGTCGTCCGGTGGAG
>RRZT012108145.1_pt1 | contig 60173 bp, 58 predicted proteins | sample 2165551 | NCBI WGS metagenome assembly RRZT01 (sample SAMN10456910, study PRJNA506462) | wastewater metagenome | biome: wastewater; feature: sludge; material: wastewater sludge; isolation source: wastewater sludge with Escherichia coli K12::gfp cells carrying plasmid... | place: USA: Moscow, Idaho... | reverse complement strand
GGCGCTGCTCATCGAGAACGTGCCCAACATGCTCGTCCTCGACAAGGGCCGGGCGATGCACTATCTGATCCAGGAGATCGAGTCCCTCGGCTACCGCTGGGCCTACCGCACCGTGGACAGCCGCTTCACCGGTGTTCCGCAGCGCCGCCGCCGCGTCATCCTGCTGGCATCCACCCAATTCGACCCGCGTTCGGTGCTGTTCGCCGACGACGCCGGACCTCGCGAGCCGAAAGATTTGGCCGACAACGTGTTCGGTTTCTACTGGACGGAGGGCCGCGGCGGTCTCGGCTGGGCCGTGGACGCGGTACCCACGCTCAAGGGCGGCTCCACCATCGGCATCCCCTCCCCGCCGGGCATCTGGCTCCCCCGAGCTCGCAAGGGCCGCCGCTTCATCAAGCCAGGGATCACGGATGCCGAACAGCTGCAAGGCTTTCCGCGCGACTGGACCGATGTATTCGCCGACGGGCAACGGCGCAATGGGCCGCGGTGGAAACTGGTGGGCAACGCTGTCACCGTGGGCGTCTCGCAGTGGGTGGCCGAACGTATGGCCGCACCCGGCGATCCGGTCACCGAGGAAGAGGTCTGGGATCGGGCCGGCCGCTGGCCCGGCGCGGCCTGGGGCGCCGACGGGAAGATCCTGCGGGTGGCCGTCTCGGAGTTCCCCCGGCACGAGCCGCACCGGCACCTGCTCGACATCGTCGACCCGGCCACCGCCGAACCGCTCAGTCACCGCGCCCTGGCCGGGTTCCGCGGGCGACTGCAGCAGGGCAACCTCGGTCGCCATCCCGGGTTCCGCGCGCAACTGGACGACGAGCTGGCCTACCTCGAGAAGCGGATCGGATAGGCGGTGCACGGTCCGCAGATTCTCACGCGCTTCCTGCAGCGTCCCGGTCCGCCGGACAAGTTCGGCAACACCTGGCAGTACAACTCCCGCTCCGACCGGCATTCCAAGGTCGGCTGCTGGGGCATCGCCTTCGACATGCTCACCCACTCGGCCCGGCTCCGTGAGCATGCCCGCGAACAGAAGGTCGTCCTCGGCGTCAACCATCGGATGACCGATTTCGCGACCGGCCGCCGCAAGGACCTCGACCTCGTCATCGCCCGGCCCGCCGCGCCCGTCCCACCATCGGGTCCGAGCTTTAAAAGGCTTGCCGCGCAATACGGTATCGAACTGACGCCCGAGGAGACGGCGGCGCTGGATCAGCTGCCCGACATCGCGGTCGGCGCTGTCGGCGCCGTGCTGATCGCCCTCGAGGCCAAGGCCTGCATGACCGCACACATCAAGGCGCTACCGCGGCTGTACGACGAGCTGAACTCCTCGCACCTCTGCGTCCACGGCGCCTCCCGCTCCGCCCTGGCCATCGGGTTCGTCCAGGTCAACGCGAGCGACTCCTTCGTCTCCTCGGTCACCAACAACTACCCGCTGACCGAATATCCGGTGCGGTACACCAAACACCGCCAGCCCGCCGACACCGTGCGGGTGATCGAGAAGGTCCGGGAGATCCCGCGGCGGTCGCAGTCCTCGGAGGTCGGGTTCGACGGCGTCGGCATCTCCGTGCTGGATTTCCGCAATGACGGCGGCCCGGTCACTCTGGTCACCGGCGCGCCGGCGCCGGAACCGGGCGATCCCTTCCACTACGCCAACATGGTCGTCCGGATGGGACACGAGTACGACACCGCATTCGGTCATATCTGAGATGACGTGAAATGACGAGGCCGCCCGCGGCCAGCGAGACCATCCGGCGCCGGATGAGCCGAGCCAAACGTCGCGACACCAAACCGGAGCTGGCCATCCGGTCGGGTCTGCACCGGGCCGGCCTCCGGTTCTTCGTCGACCGGCCCGCGCTCCCCACGCACGGCCGGCGCCGTCGGGCCGACATCGTCTTCCCCACCGAACGGGTGGCGGTGTTCGTCGACGGTTGCTTCTGGCACTCCTGCCCCGAGCACGGCACCCTCCCCAAGAACAACCGCGACTGGTGGCTGCAGAAACTCGACGCCAACCGCCGTCGCGACGCCGACACCGATCAGGTGCTGACCGAACACGGCTGGACCGTGGTGCGGGTTTGGGAGCACGACGATCCCGGCGCCGCGGTGGATCGGGTGCGCTCGATCGTCCTGGAGATCCGCAAGACTCCGTAGCCTGGTTCCATGAGCACCCCGTCGATCGTCGACCTGGGCGGCCGGTTCGCCCGCGAGCTCCCCGAACTGGCGGTGCCCTGGAAGGCCGAGGGCGCCGACGAACCGCTGCTGCTGGCCCTCAACGACACCCTGGCCGCCGAGCTCGGACTGCAGCCCGACTGGCTGCGCACGCCCGACGGGCTGCGGTTCCTGGTGGGCGACCTGGTGCCGGAGTCGGCCACCCCGGTGGCGCAGGCCTACGCCGGGCATCAGTTCGGTGGCTTCGTACCGCAGTTGGGCGACGGCCGGGCGCTGCTGCTCGGCGAGTTGACGGGCACCGACGGGGGGCTGCGGGATCTGCATCTGAAGGGTTCCGGGGCCACCCCCTTCGCCCGCGGCGGCGACGGGCTGGCCGCGGTCGGGCCGATGCTGCGGGAGTACATCGTGAGCGAGGCCATGCACGCCCTGGGTGTGCCGACCACCCGCGCACTGGCGGTGGTCGCGACGGGCAAACCGGTGTTCCGGGACACGCCGCAGCCCGGTGCGGTGCTGGCCCGGGTGGCGAGCAGCCACCTGCGGGTGGGCAGCTTCCAGTACGTCGCCGCGCGGGACGACACCGAGTTGCTCCGGAGACTGGCCGACCATGCCATTGCCCGGCATCACCCGGCGGCCGCCGGCGCGGTGAACCCATATCTGGCGCTGCTGGAATTGGTGGTAGCCGCCCAGGCAGCGCTGGTGGCGCGCTGGATGCTGATCGGATTCGTGCACGGCGTGATGAACACCGACAACATGACCATCTCCGGGGAGACCATCGACTACGGGCCGTGCGCCTTCATGGAGGCCTTCGACCCGGCGACGGTGTTCAGCTCCATCGATCACGGCGGTCGGTACGCCTACGGCAACCAGCCGGCGGCGGCCGAATGGAATCTGGCCCGCTTCGCCGAGACACTGCTCCCCCTGATCGACACGGACACCGACCGGGCCATCGAACTCGCGCTCGCCGCCCTGGCGACGTTCCGGACCGGTTACAGCAATGCGTGGTCCACCGGAATTCAGGCCAAACTCGGCCTGGCCGAACAGGTTTCACCCGAGTTGGTGGAGGATCTGCTGGAGCTGCTGGAGCAGAGTCGGGTGGATTGGACGTCGTTCTTCCGCGCGCTGGCGCATGCCGCGCGGGGGGATGCCGAACCCGCCCGTGGGCTTTTTATCGACCTCGCCGGTTTCGATTCCTGGCTGGCGCGCTGGCGTGCGCTGGGCCCCGACGGCGACGCAATGGATCGGGTCAATCCCGTCTACATCCCGCGCAACCATCTGGTCGAGGAGGCACTGGCGGCCGCCGGCAGCGGGCAACTCGAACCCCTGAACTCCTTGCTCGACGCGGTCGCCGAGCCGTACACCGAACGCGCCGGGCTGGAGCGTTACGCCCAGCCCGCGCCGGGCGAGTTCGGGGATTACCGGACGTTCTGCGGTACCTGAGTGAAAATGTTGTCATCGTGGGGGCGAGACATGAGACATGAGAAGGAAGACGAGCAAATGAGTCTGTACGCAGTGGTCGATCCCGCAACCGGTGACGTGGTCAAGGAGTACCCGACCGCTACCGACGGTCAGATCGAGCAGGCCCTGGCGACTGCCGCCACGGCCTACCGGGATTGGTCCAAGAAATCGACGCTGGCCGATCGGGTGGAACTGATCCGTAAGGTCGCCGCATTGCACAACGAACGCAAGGACGAACTCGCCGCCATCATCCAGCGGGAGATGGGCAAGGCGCTCGACCAGGCCGTCGGTGAGGTCGAGTTCAGTGCCGCGATCTACGAGTACTACGCCGACAACGCCGAGAAGTTCCTGGCCGACGAACCCATCACGCTGCTCGACGGCGACGGCAGCGCCGTGATCAAGCGGGGCCCGGTGGGTGTGCTGCTGGGCATCATGCCGTGGAACTACCCCTACTACCAGGTGGCCCGGTTCGCCGGCCCCAACCTGACACTGGGCAACACCATCATCCTCAAGCACGCGCCGCAGTGCCCGGAGTCGGCCGCGGCCATCCAGCAGATCTTCGACGACGCCGGCTACCCGGCGGGCGCCTACGTCAACGTGTATGCCACCAACGAACAGATCGCCACCGCCATCGCCGACCCACGCGTGCAAGGGGTTTCGCTGACCGGTTCGGAGCGGGCGGGTGCGGCGGTGGCCGAGATCGCCGGGCGCAACCTGAAGAAGGTCGTGCTCGAACTCGGCGGATCCGATCCGTTCATCCTGCTCAGTTCTGACAACCTCGACGAGACGGTGGAGGCCGCCATTGCCGGCCGGTTCGAGAACGCCGGGCAGGCCTGCAACGCGGCCAAACGATTCATCGTGGCCGCCGACGTGTACGACGAATTCCTCGACAAGTTCACCAAGAAAGTTCTCGAGGCCGCCGAGGGGCTGGCGCCGCTGTCGTCAGTGGCGGCCGCCCAGCGGCTGGCGGCGCAGGTCGACCAGGTGGTTGCCGACGGAGCCACGCTGACCTCCGAAGGCGCGCGCAACGGTGCCTTCTTCCCGGCAGGGGTGCTGACCGACGTCGATCCGAACCTGCCGTCGGCCAAGGAGGAACTGTTCGGACCGGTGGCCACCGTCTACAAGGTGGCCAACGAGGACGAGGCGGTGAAGCTGGCCAATGACACCGCGTTCGGGCTCGGGTCCTACGTGTTCACCACCGACGCCGCACAGGCGCAGCGGGTCGCCGACAGGATCGACGCCGGCATGGTGTTCGTCAACGTCGTCGGCGCCGACGGGGTCGAGTTGCCGTTCGGCGGGGTGAAGCGTTCCGGGTTCGGTCGCGAACTCGGCCGGTTCGGCATCGACGAGTTCGTCAACAAGAAGCTGATCCGGATCGGGTAGTCCCAAGCAGACTCAGCTGGCGTGCGCCGCGCTCCCGCCGACCTCGGCCGGCAGTGGTTTGATCGGGGCCGCCGGTGTGGGCGTCGCGGTGGCTGTGGCGGTGACCGTCGCGGTCGCGGTGGCCGTCGGTGCGGACGCAGAGGACGCCGGCACCGAACCGTGGAAGTCCACCATCTTCTCGTCGCGCACCACGGTGCCGTCGTAGGTGACCTGCAGTGCGCCCTGGCTGACGGTGTAGGTGGCCCCGTCGGACTCGACGACGAATCCCTTGCTCGTAAGTGCCGCGGGCGCAACCAGTTTGGCGCCGTCGCGTACGCGGACACCGCGGTACTCGTACGCGCCGGTGCTGTCCTTGCAGATCGCGATCCGCGACGAGTCCGTGCTGCCGAACACCACCGCGGTGTCGGGCGAGGAGCAGCGGGCCGTCGAGTCGACGTAGCCGCTGGCGTCGTATGCCGGTGCCTCGGCGAACGCGAGCGGCGCGGCAACTCCGAGCAGCGCCAAGGACGCCGCTCCCGCAAGCAACAGCCGGCGCGGCTTGTTCCCGGCCGAATTCTTCGTAGTCATCGTTATCCAGTTGACCATCGACGTGGCGGTTCACACCCAGCAGACAGGCGCCGTGTCCGAGAAGCCGCCCGATCGTGAGGTTTCCGAGACAGACCCGCCCACGTCAGCCGCATCGAACTGTGACAAATTGCGCTGAGGGGCTTGCCTTTTCGAGTAAGTCGAACTAGTGTTCGAATCATGAGACCGCCCGCATTCTCCGGCCGGGACAGTGTTCTGGGCGCGTTGGATGCGATAGAGGCCGCGTTGGATGTGTTGGCCTCGGCGTCGTTGGATGGGTTCACGCCTGCGGATCTTCTGGACGTGCTGGCTCGTCGTGAGGTGATCGACCGACGAGGACCAACGGTGGATCATCGGATCATCCAAGGCATGGCGTCGCGGGCGAATCCACGAGAGTTGGGTGACACGACCTGGGGCAAGGTGCTGTCGGCGCGGTTGCAGGTCTCGGCCGAGGACGCCGGTCGACGGATCAGGGATGCGGCGGATCTTGGGCCACGGACCGCGATCACCGGGGAACCGCTGGAGCCGGTATTGCCCAATTTTGCGGCCGCGCAGGCCAAGGGACAGGTCGGATCCGAACACCTCCGGATCACCCGGACATTCTTCAAGAATCTGCCCGCCACCGTGGACGCGCAAACACGGGCCGCCGCCGAGAAGGACCTGGCCCGAACCGCAGCTGCGTTCGGGCCGGCCGAATACCGCAAGGCCACGGATCTGATGTCGGCATTGCTCCATCCCGACGGCGATTTCGACGATGGTGAGCGGGCACGTCGACGTGGGATCACGATCGGCCGTCAGCAGGCCGACGGGTTGAGCAGCATCACTGGGACGTTGACACCAGAAGCACGGGCGATGTTCGAACCGATCCTGGCCAAACTGGCCGCCCCCGGGATGTGCAACCCGGATGACCCCCAACCGTGCGTCCTCGGTCGGCCCAGCCAGGAGCAGATCGACAACGACGGGCGGTCCCCGGCGCAGCGTTGCCACGACGCGTTCCTCGCGACGGCGCGGATCGTGTTGTCCACCAAAAGCCTCGGCGAACTGAACGGCCTACCGGTGACGGTGATCGTGTCGACCACCTTGGCCGAACTCGAGGCTGGTGCCGGGTGGGCCGTGACCGGAGGTGGGTCGCGGATGTCAATGCGGGATCTGATCCGCAACGCCGCCGAGTCGTACCACTACCTGGCGATTTTCGGCGATCACGGTCGCGCCCTGCACCTGGGGCGGTCAAAACGTACGGCCTCGGCCGATCAGCGAATCGTGCTACATGCGCGGGACATCGGCTGCACCAAGCCAGGCTGCACCGCCTCCGGTTACCGATGCCAGGCCCATCACATGGGCCAGGGCTGGGGCGGCGGCGTACCTACTGATGTCGACGACCTCACCCTGGCTTGCGGCTGCGACAACCGGATGTGCACCGAATTCGACTGGGACACCCGCTTGGGCGAACACGGCCGCGTCGAATGGAAGCCACCCCCGAACCTCGAACACGGTCAACCGCGGGTCAACCCCCTGCACCACCCCTACGACCTACTCGCACCACCGGAACCCGATCCGGTCCAACCAGTGATACCGCCACGTCCGGTCGAGGAACCCGACCCACACGACGACGAGAGCTACCGACGGCTACAGGAAATCCACGACAACAACCTGCCCTACGGACACGACCCCGACGATCTATCGGCGCACTACGACGACATCTTTGACCCCGACGCCCACGACACCACCGGCCAGACCTTCGACGACTACCTGTTCAACCTCGACCCCGACGTCCTCGCTTCCCTCGACCCCGAAAGAGACCACTACCAAGACGGCTACTGGGCGAACGTCGAACCCGATGCCGAGTTCCTCGAAGAATGCCGTTGGGCGGCAATCGAACCCACTGTTTCTTCCTGAAACCCGAGATCGCCGGCGAAGCATTCGACCCGCCCGGATCCAGCCACCAGGGCCGGCGCGGATTGTTCACGGCCGAACTCTTCGCTGCGGAAAGGCTGTACGTCAGCTGCGGTTGGGTGATAATCGGTGCGGGTCGGGATCGATGCGAGGCCAAGGCGTTGGGGGCGACGTGTTCGAACCGTGGGAACTGATACTGCACCACACATACAGCGGCACACCGGGGGTCATTTTCGATCACTCCCCCGGTCGCGGGGCCCCCGGCGTGGCCGTCGGCCTCGACGCAACCGACTTCCTGCTGGACGGCGCCACCGTCGGTTCCGGGGCAGTCCGATTCTTCCGCCAAAAGGCGATCCGGGTGACGCCGACCCGCGGTTGGGACCACCTGGGCGCCTTCCGCGCAGAGGTGACGTTCAGGGCCGAGAAGGACGGTGCCGGCGGGCGGTTGTTCACCGGCGAACACGCCTTCTTCGGCGCCCTGTTCAACGGGGACACCATCGACTTCGGTTTCCGGGCCCCGTCAGGCTTCCAGCGGTTCCACGTCCGGTTCGCCGAAGCCGATATCGATCCACGCGAGTGGACCACGGCCAGCGTTGCGCACGACGGAATCTCGCGCGTGCAGCTCAACCTCAATGGCTCGGTCGCCGGTGTCTGGGAGGACCGCGCCCTGCATCCGGTCCCAACCGTGCCCGCGATGACGATCGGCAACGAACGGAACAGTTCGCTCGGATTCGAAGGTCTGATCGACGACGTCAAGATCTGGCGGCCGAATCTGCACCGGGTCAATGGCGACTTCACCGACCGGATCGTGAAGGCCGGCGTCACGGACTGCTGGGTGCAATGGGGACGTGACTTCCGCAAGGTGCTCGACGATCTCGCGGCGCGTGACCCGGAGTGTTCCGGTCGCATCACCCGACTGCTCGAGGACATCCCCACCACCGTGTTGGCACCGGGGCTGGCTGCCAACGCGGGAGCCCGGCAAGCGCTCGCCCAAGCGCTGGCCGACTACAGCCGCTTGTGGTCGCAGGGCCGAATCGCCGAAATCCGTCCGGTGCTGATCGGACTTCTAGATACCCTGCGTAACAACGGTATTGATCTGCAGGGCAGCGCCCCGTTCCAGGCATTGGCCAACGACCGGTGCTTCCAGGATCTGCTGAACCACAGTCCACCGCTCGACTGCGATCCGGCCTTCGTCCAGATGCTCCGCGGTGAAGGGGCCTGACCCATGGCAACGAAACTGACCACCGGGAGCTCGATCGACAACGTCGCCCAGGTCACCACCGCGCAGATCCAGCCGTCCGCGTCCGCTCTGGTCCTGGTGTTCGTCGCCAACCTGCGGGGTCCGCTGGTCTTCGGGACCCTGGCCACCCCGGTTGTCAGCGGCTGCGGTCTGACCTGGGAACCGGTCACGTCGGTGCAGACCTCCGACAATGACACTCGGCTGACGTGCTTCCGGGCCCTGGGGGACACCCCCAGCCGCGGCAACCTGGTGATCGATTTCGCCGATCAGATCCAGGACAGCTGCGCGTGGTCCGTGTTCGAGTACACCGACGTGAACACCAGTGGGGTGAACGGCCGTGGAGCCCTCGGATCCAGCAGCGTCACCATCGACACCAACACGACACTGACGGCGGCGGCACCCCCGATCGACCCGGCACGCGACCGTGCCGTCGGCGCGATCATCCTGGCCCCCGCGGACGGTCAGGCCCATCCGGTGACGCCCGGTGCCGGGCTGACCGAGATCAACGAGCAGACCCCGACCCAACTGTTCGCCCGGAGTCTGGCCATGCAGACCGAGGAGGGCGCCGTTGGGTCCTCCTCATGCTCCTGGTCGTGGACGGGTCAAAGTCGCTCGGCCGCAATCGTCATCAGCATCAAGGGCAAACCGGCCGTCACCGCACCACCGCCGTCGACCGGGAACGCCGTGGAGGATCTGGCCCGTCGATTCGAGCCCATCCTGCACCTGCATCCTGGTGAGTCATTCATGCCCGTGAACGCCAAACGCTACGTGGAGAACGCCGCGCTGTGGGGCGCCAATTCCCCTTTCGCTACCCAGGCTGACTGGGGCGCAGCACCTTTGGTGAAGGCCACCAAGTTGTCGGCGGACCAGAATGAACCGGGTGAGTACCTCGGGACCACGGACTTCATCGTCGCCGACGCCACCCGGGAGCGCTTCCTGGAACTGGGCGGCTGGAAGAATGCCGAGCAGGCCCACGAACCCGACACCGCGGCCGGCAACACCAACCTGTACGCCGACCGCAAGGTGATCTTCGATGCATACGAGGGCGGCCTGAAGGACAGCCGGTTCTGGTACCACACTGAGCTTTTCGACACCGCCCGGCTCACCCGGCTGGCCGCGACCGTTGTGGCGCCGGCCCTGAGTCAGACCCTGGCGAGGGTGCAGAATCCCGCGCTGCTGTGCTACTACCTGTTCTATCCAGCGCACGAGGAGTCAGTGGGCCAGGACGGTTGCCCGAACGTCGAAGCGACGGAACTCGCGTGCCATGCCGGCGATTGGCAGTGCGTCGCCCTGCTGCTCGAGGGCGACGGCACCACGGTGGCCGCAAACTACACGCCGAAGTTCTTCGGCATCACCGGCACTCGGCCCGCACCCGAGATCACGGACGGCGCCGAGGTCCACCGGCCCTACGCGTTCGACGCCGACGGCCGGGTGGCGATGAAGGTGGAGCCCTGGCGCGCGGGATCGACCACGACGACGGTCCAACCCGACGTCGTCGGCGACCATCCGCGGTTCTTCGTGGCCCGCGGCTCACACAGCATGTACACCGTGGCGGGCGATCACGAAGCGGCGCCCTACGACGACGCGACCGTGCCCTTCGGTTGCGGCAAGTTCGACACCCCCAGCGCGGTCCCGCCACCACCGCCACCGTCCGGCGGGCTCACCACCTCCCAAGAGTCCACCCTGATCGCCATCGTCAAAACGGTGATCGGCGGCATTCTGCACGCCTTGGCACTCGGCTTCCTCGCCGGCCTGATCGAGGCCGCCATCCACGCCACCAAGCCGTTCGGCGCCGACCCCGGCCCACCGCGCGCGGACGCACCCACCCCCGACGCCGCCCCGGCGACACCGGGCGCGGGCACCACTGTGCGTCCCGCGGACCTGGCGATCGACGGTGTCACGACCGGACTCGAGAACTGGAGGTCGGCCCAGGGCGTGCAGTCCGCCGACGGCCGACACTATGACTTCGTCGTGGACCGCAGCGCGCAGGTCTGGTGGCCGTCCGATGACGGCACCGCCGGTTTCCGGGGCCGTTGGGGTCAGCGGGTCACCGCCGACCCGTTGCCGCGCCGCAGCGGCGTGCACTTCCCCGAGTTCTGGAAGATGTTCCTGACCGCGCTGGAAGACGGGTTCAGCAGCGGCGCCCTGCCCCGCTGATCATCGCCAGGCGAACACCGGCTGTTCGAGTTCGTCGACCGGATCGGACCGGCCTTCCAGAGCCAGCCAGCGCAGCTGCAGCAGTACGGCGCCCGTCGGCGCGTGAATCAGGTCGTTGCCCAACGGGATCTGCACCACCGAACGCGGGCTCTCCGGAATCGTGATGAACCGTGGTGAGTCGTCACGCTGCAGCTGGTGCAGGCCCACCCGGTAGACCGCGACCACCTCATCGGGGGCCGGCTGCAGCGCGAGCCGCCCGCCGCCCCAGATCACCACCGGGGTGATGACATACCCCGACCGGGTCGGGTAGTCGTCGAGGAGTCCGAGTACATCGGCCGGTGCCAGTTCGGCGCCGACCTCCTCAGTGGTCTCCCGCAGGGCCGCCTCGATGGACGTCTCGCCGGGATCCAGCCGCCCACCCGGCAACGCCCACTGCGCCGAATGCGAACTGAGCCGAGATGCCCTGCGACACAGCAGGAATGCGGCGCCGCCGGACACCCCGACCATCCGGCCGTCAAGGCCCGCTTCCATCGGGCGGCCGGCGATCCAGTCATCCACCGGCGCCGGATCGATGCGGTCCTCGTCCAGTTCGGAATCGACCAGCACGATGGCCACCGCAGCGTGCCGCTTCGTCGGATCCGTGACCGTGCGGCGCGCATGCCCCGCCAGGTGCGTCCGGACCCGCTCGCGCAGGGCGTCGTCGTAGGTGATCGTCACCGCTCAACCGTAGTGGCCTTCGGCCCTATTGACCGCGCCCGGTGACTGGCATCGTGTAATACGACAAACACCGCAGCAGAGGGAAGGACCGCGATGAGTGGGCTCGAAGTGAAGATGATCATCCTGTCGACGGACAATCTGGACGAGTCGATCGGGTTCTACAGCGAAACCCTGGGCATGGCACTGAAGTTCCGCGACGGTGCCCACTTCGCCGCGCTCGACGGGGGTCCGGTCACGCTGGCGCTGGCCACCGACGTCGACCACCCGATCCCCGGCCAGGTGGTGGTCGGGATCAAGACCGCCGATGTCGACGCCGCCGCCAAGGCCATCGAGGAGGCCGGCGGCGGAATCGTCAAGGGCCCGTACGACGACGCACACGAACGCCGCGCCGTGGTCTACGACAACAAGGGCAACGGGATCGTCTTCTACAGCCCGCTGAACCGCTGAGGCCCGCTAGCCCTTCGCCGCCGCGATCCGGGCACGTTCCCTGATCGAGGCGACCACGCCACCGTCGTTGAGGATGTCGGTGCCGGTTAGGTAGCCGGCCTTGGCGCTGACGCAGAACGCCAGCAGGTCGGCCATCTCCTCGGCCTTGCCCCAGCGCGGGACCGCGGCATCGGCCACCAGTGCGCCAGCGCCGGCCTGTTCCTCGAGCCGGCCCATCTCGGTGTCGACGGAACCCGGCGAGACGGACACCACGCGCAGACCCCGGGTGTTGAACCGCTCGGCCTGAGCCGAGCTGTACCACCGGACGAAGCCCTTGCTGATCGCATAGGCGAGCCCGGCGCGGGCCTCCCCGGGAGCCATCTCGCACACCGCCGACATCTCGGCCATGAAGCGGTCTGCGTCCTCGAGCGCCACCGGGAACTGCGCCATCGGCATGAACTCCTCGGGCAGGATGTGCGCCGCCATCGATGCCACGTTGACGATGGCTGATCCCGCTGCGGCGGTTCGGAAGAACGCCTCGTTGACGTTGACGGTGCCCACCGCATTGGTTTTCATGACGTAGTCGGCGGCGCCCATGCTGGGACTGACGCCCGCCGTGTGGATCACCGACGCGATGTTGCCGAGGCCGGCCGCGGTCTCGAAAAGGCGTTCCACGGCGGCACTGTCGGTGACATCGGCGTTCACGACCGTGGCGCTGATCCCGAGATCGGTGAGCGCCGAGACCGCCGCGTCGAGGCGGTCCTGCCGGATGTCACACAACACCAGCGGATGCTCGCGCCCCACGACCTTCGCCGTCGCCAACCCCATCCCGCCCGCAGCACCGGTAATCACCGAAACGTCATCCATAGCTGGACCGTATACGGCGATCCCCGGCCCGAATCCCCTGGGTGTCGAAGCACGTTCATCCGCGGGAAGGCCGGCATCGGCAGTACAGTCATCTGACCGTCTGCAAGGAGGACCATGAAGAAGCAACTGGCGATCACGTTGTCCGCCACGGCATTGTCCGCCGCGGCAATGGCCATCGCCCCCATCGTGACGGCTCCGACGGCTGGCGCCGACGTGTGCGCCGGGGTCGACGGACGCCACTTCTCGGTGAACGGTTGTGACCAGTACGCCAACACCGGCGCCGACACCGACAGCCCGTCGGTCAACTCGTCCTTCGTGCCCTACGTGGGCGGCGAGGCCCCCTGCTACACCCTCGAGGGCATCCCCTATTACACGCCGCCCGGCGACCCCTGCTGATCCCCTGGATCAGCGCGCGAAATCCCACTGACCGAAGTCGGGGGCCAGCACGTCATCCACGTCGACGTGCACCCCGTCGATGATCGCGCCCGGATCGGACGCGGTGACCACCTCCCGCTGGAACAGGACGATCGTCGGTTCGAGCGCGCCGCCCGACCACGCTCTGGTCTGCCACGCCCAGCGCTTGCCGGGCGTCGTCGAATGGCCGATCACGCCGTCGTCGCCGGCCCAGCCGCACACCAGACTGCTGCCGTAAACCCCCGTGCGTTCGGCACCCAGCACCGAATTGATGCCGCGAAACCACTTGACGGCCAGGCTTTTCCACGTGTCGGCGCCGATCGGCTCGTCCACGCTGAAGAAGATCGGTGCGGTCTCCGGCCCGCCGGCGGCACCATGTAGCCGGAGTGCGGTCTGGGCGTCGGCGACACCGCCGTCGTAGCCCCGGGTGAAATCCGAGGGCGAATTCACCCAGCCGGGTTTGCCGAACTGGTAGCAGCTGACGACCTGCAGTCCCGCGGCCCGCAGCCCGTCGGTGAACGCCCGCGTGACGGGCTTGAAGTCGAACGTGGCGCCGGGCCGCAACTCCGAGACGTAGACCAGGGCGCCCTGGTAACCCGCGGCCTTGATCTGGTCGGGCTGTACCAGGCGTTCGGCGAAGTCGATGAGCCGGATCCCGTCGGCACCGGCGGTGGGTGCGGCGGCCGCGGCGGCCCAGCCGCCCAGGCTCACCGCGGCCGGGGCCATCACGGAGTACCGCAGAACGTCGCGCCGGGAAACGGTCGGGCTCACGGTGTGTCAGCCTATGGCTGATATCCGGGCGGGTTGGGCGAATCCACCCACAGGTCGACGCCGAGTTCCGAGCCCGGCACACAGTCGTAGATCGACAGGTCGGTGACACCAGCGACGTCGACGAGGACGTCCTCGCACAGCAGGCTCTGGCCGGTGTAGGTGGCGGGCTGGTTCAGCACGGCGTACGCAGCATCGGAGTACACCTCGGGTTTGCGTGACCGGGCCATCGCCTCGTCACCGCCCAGCAGGTTCTGCACGGCGGCGGTGGCCACCATGGTGCGCGGCCAGAGCGTGTTCGACGCAATGCCCAGGTGCCGGCATTCCTCGGCAATACCTAACGCGCACAGCGACATTCCGTACTTGGCCATCATGTAGGCGGTGGGGCGCAGCCACTTCGACTCCAGCCGGATCGGCGGGGACAGCGTCAGGATGTGCGGGTTGTCGCTGTTCCTCAGGTGTGGGATGCAAGCCCGCGACACCGCGTAGGTACCGCGCACCTGGATGCCGTTCATCAGGTCGAAGGCCTTCTGCGCGACGTCCTCGACCGACCCCAGGTTGATCGCCGAGGCGTTGTTGACACAGATGTCGATGCCGCCGAACCGTTCGACCGCCTGCGCCACCGCGGCTTCCACGGCGGCATCGTCGCGGATGTCACCGACGATCGGGAGTGCCTGGCCGCCCACACTCTCGATCTCCGCGGCGGCGGTGAAGACCGTGCCGGGCAGCTTGGGATGCGGTTCGGCGGTCTTGGCCATCAGGGCGATGTTGGCGCCGTCGGCGGCGACCCGCTTCGCGATCGCCAGGCCGATACCTCTGCTGGCACCCGAGATGAACATTGTCTTGCCGTGGAGGGACATAGGGGCTCGCATTCTCAGTTCGTCTGCAATTCGGCTTTCAGGTTAAACGGCACCTCACCAGCACCTCCAGGACAGTCTCGTCCGCATTCGCGGATTCGGGCAGGGGCACGCGCCCGGTAGCACGGCTATTGACCCACCCCGCGGTTCGCCGCGATCGACTCGGCCAACACCGGCATGATGAAGCTGCAGCCACGAGTTCGGCAATGAGGGCCTCGACGGCTACCTCGAGACCAAGACCGTCTGGGCTCAGCTCTGAGCGTCGAGCAGCACTTCGGCCGCCCGGCGGGCGTGCACCCAGGGCGCCGGATCGTCCAGTGAGGTGGCCAGGGCGGCCGCGCCCTCGTAGAGCACGGCCAGCTGGTGGCCGAGCTGTTCGGGATCACGTCCGCCGACCTGCTCGGCGAGCCTGACGATGCCGTCGATGTAGTCCCGCTTCTGCTGATGCACGATGTCCTGCACGTCGGGCATGGTCTCGGCGGCCTCGACCGCCGCGTTGTGGAACGGGCATCCCCGCAGCCGGCCCGGCGGCACCCGGCGCTCGAAGAGCGCCAGCAGCCGATCGCGGGGACTGCGTTCGCTGTCGCGGGTCCGCGGGTTGACCGGGTCCGCAATGTGCTCCTGCAGGGAGCGCAGGTACTCCTCGACAACGGCCGATTTGCTCGGAAAGTGTTGGTAGAGAGTTCTTTTGGACACGGCGGCCGCAGCGGCCAGCCGGTCGACGCCAGTGGCGTTGATGCCTTCGCGATAGAACAGGTCGGCGGCGGCGTCGAGAATCCGCTTCCGGGCGCCGCGGCCACCCCGGGCCGGCACGGTCGGTTCTGCGCTCACCCGGCTGAGTATACCGATGGGTTTACCAGCCATGGCCTGCTCGTTCGGCCCGGTCGCACGGTCCGTCGAGGAACCCGTCGCCGGCCGGGAATCGATGCACCGGCGCCCGCGTTGCAAGCTCGCATGGCACTCGAAGACCTGTTCCAGCCGCTGACCGTCCGCTCGCTGACGACGCCCAACCGGTTCGCGATGGCACCGATGACCCGGCGGGCCTCCCCCGGTGGGGTGCCCGGCCCCGACGTCGCCGAGTACTACCGCCGTCGTGCCGCCGGTGGCGTCGGCCTGATCATCACCGAGGGAGTCCGGCTGCCCGATCCGGCCGCGGGTTACCCGTCGTCCATTCCGACGCTCGCCGGCGATGACGTGCTGGCGGGCTGGCGCCGGGTGGTCGACGCCGTCCACGGCGAGGGCGGGACCATCGCGGCCCAGTTGTGGCACCAGGGTGCAGAGCGCGACGACTCCGACGGTGTTGTACCCGTCAGCCCGTCGAGTCTCGACGGCCTCGGCCGGCCCAAGGGCCGGGCCCTCGGGACCACCGAACTGCCCCAGCTCGCCGAGCTCTTCGCGCACGCCGCTGTCACCGCCCGTGATGTCGGCTTCGACGCCGTCGAGATACACGGCGCGCACGGCTATCTCCTGGATGAATTCCTCTGGGCCAGAACGAATCTCCGAGAAGACGGCTATGGCGGGTCGATTGCGGGCCGGACCCGGTTCCCGGCCGACGTGGTTGGCGCAATTCGCCGCGCGGTCGGCCCGGACTACCCGATCATCTTCCGGTTCTCGCAGTGGAAGGGGCTGGACTACCAGGCGTCGATCGCCGAGCACCCCGAACAACTCCAGGAACTGCTCGCCCCGTTGGTCGATGCCGGGGTGGATGTCCTGCACCCGTCTACCCGCCGGCACTATCTGGCGGCGTTCCCCGACCATGATCCCGACCTGAGTCTGGCCGGGTGGACGGGCAAGCTGACCGGACTGCCCGTCATCACGGTCGGGTCCGTCGGCCTGGAAACCCAGTTCCGCAGCGAGAAGCAGGGCGAGGTCATCCGCCCCGCATCCCTCGACCGCCTGGTCGAGCAGTTCGATGCCGGCGAGTTCGACATCGCCGCGATCGGGCGCGCGCTCCTGGCCGATCCGGGCTGGGTGAACCGGCTCCGCGACGGCGACCTGGCCGGCTTCGGCGGCTACGATCCCGCGACCGCGCTGGCCGCCCTGGCCTGATCGTCCGCCGGGCCGCTAGCGGCCGTGTTCCGCAAAGAACTGCGCGCTGGTACCGGAGGCGTCGAACGCCCGCGTGGTGGCGCCGGCCGGCGGTACGACGGCACCCCCGGGCCAGGTATGGCCGCCGCCGTCGACCTCGACGAACTGCACCTCGGTCCCGGCGCCACATCCGCCGGACGTCAGCAGGCGCACTCCGGTGCCATCACCGGCGGCGGGCAGGTCGCCGGCGACGGGAGCTCCGGGGCAGCCGTTCATTCCGCGCCAGCGATCGGCCATCACCGGCGCCGCGACCACGTCACTGGGTCCACCGCGCCCCACCATCGGCCCGCCGTTGAACGGAACGACCGGATCTGCGGTGCCGTGTACCTGCAGGACGGACACCGGCCGCGACGGACCGCACGGGACGCCCGACCCCAGCGTGCCTGCAACGGCGGCGATGGCCGCCACCACGTCGGCACGCTGGCACGCCAACCGTTCGGCCATGAATGCGCCGGCCGACATACCGGTGGCGAAGACCCGGCCCGGTGGGATCCCGTAATCACGCAGGAGTCGATCTGCAAGCGCCGCAAGGAAACCCACGTCATCGACACCCATGCGGTCGGGTGTGGAGGCACCGCGGCCGTCGGCCCAGCTCAGGTCGATCCCGTCGGGGTACACCACCGCGAAGCCGAACCGGTCGGCGACCGCGTTGTAGTTCGTCGCAGCCGCCTGGCCCAGACCGGTCATCCCGGCGCCGTGCAGATTGATCACGAGACCGTTCGGATGATCGCCCGGCGGGATGTGCAGGAAGTAGGTGCGCTGTGCACCGTTCACCGTCAGCTCGCCCGGCGCGTCGACAACCGCCGATGCGGGCGCGACGGGCAGCACGGCGAGGCAGAAGGCGGCGGCGAGCACGGCACTGGGTCGGAACACGCGCGCGATGGTACCCAACTCAGGTGACGGCGCAACGATCCAGGAAATCCACCACCGCGGCCGCAAAGTGGTCGTTGCGATCCCCGGCTACCATGTGCCCCGCCCCGCTGACGTCCTCGAAGCCGATCGCCGGATAACGCGCGAGGAATTCGGCGGCGCGTTCCTCGGTCACCAGGTCGCTCATCTGGCCGCGGACCAGGAGCATCGGCACCCGTTGCGCGGTGAGCGCGTCGACCGCGGCGTGCATCCGGTCCACCTGGATCACCTCGACCGGCGGGCGGGCCGCGGTGCCGTCGATGAACTTCGGGTCCCCCGCCGCCCGGTCGTCAGACTCGGCAGCAGCACATCGTCCACCAGCGTGCGGACGGTGTCCTCGGTCGGCGGCCGGCCCGAGACGACCGAACGGAACACCAGATAGCCCGGGAGCAGGTCGTGGATGTCCTGGTTGACCGCGTCGGCGGCGATCTCGCCGCGCTCGACCGCTGCGTCGAAGATCGCCTGAAGTGCCAGCTTTCGCTGGTGGACGAATTCGCCCTGCATCGCCGCCCTCAACGCGGGGTCGTGGGACATCTCGTTGAGGACCGCCCGCATGGTGCTGGCGTGTTCACAGCACTGGCGGCTGACGGCGCAGCCGAACTCGAGCAGGTCGCCGCGCAGCGAGCCGGTGTCCGGCGGGAGCACCGACGTGCGGGTGCCCTCGGTGACGGCCGCCAGCACCAGGTCGGCCTTCGAGGGCCACCGCCGGTACATGGTGGCCTTGCTCGCCCTGGCGTGCGTGGCGACGGCTTCCACCGTCAGCCGGTCGTAGCCGTGCTGACGCAGCAATTCCAGTGTGGCCGCGAGCAGTTCGGCTTCGCGTGGCGTCCACCGGGATCTCGACGACTGCGAACCCGACGACCCTGCCGCCACGTGCTCACCTCATCCCCGACGCCGACCACCTCCGCGCCGCCATCGCGGCCGTTCGTACGGTACCGTACCGTTCTACTGCCATTCAGCGAAAGGCTCTCGGGTGAAGGTGTCGATCGGTCGGTTGCTCAGGAAGCGCTGGACGCTCGTGGTGGCGGTCATCGTCGTCGCCCTGGTCAGCTTCACCGTCTACCGGCTGCATGGCATCTTCGGCTCCACCAACACCATTTCGCGGCCCAGCGCCGACGCTCTGCAGAACACCGGATACAACCCCAAGCACGTGCTGCTCGAGGTGTTCGGTTCGCCCGGGACCACCGCCACCATCAACTACCTCGACGAGCGGGCCCAACCCCAGCGCGTCGATGACGCTCCCCTGCCGTGGTCGCACCTGCTGACCACCGACGACCCCACCCTCTACGCCGACCTGCGCGCCCAGGGCGACGGTTCGTCGATCGGGTGCCGCATCACCGCCAACGGGATCATCAAGGACGAAAGGTCCTCGGACAACGTGAACGGATACATCTCCTGCCTGGTGAAGACGGCATGAGCGGGCAGCATTCGGACGGGCCGATCACCGCGTCCCGACCAGCGCGCATCATCGAAATCCTTTGCGTGCCCATTGTTCTGTTCTGGATCGCCGTCGCGGCGGTCACCAACACCGTCGCCCCTCAGCTCGAGGTGGTCGGCGCAGCGCGCTCGGTCGGCCTCAACGCGCCCGATGCGCCGTCCATCCAGGCCATGCGGCACATCGGAGAGGTGTTCGGCGAATACGACTCCGACAGCGCCGCGATGGTCGTTCTCGAGGGCGACCAGCCGCTGGGCGACGCCGCGCACAAGTTCTACGACACCCTGGTGAAGCGCCTCGCCCAGGACACCGCGCACGTAGAGCACATCCAGGATTTCTGGGGCGACCCCTTGACGGCCGGCGGCTCGCAGAGCAAGGACGGCAAGGCCGCCCTGGTCCAGGTCTACCTCCGCGGCAACCAAGGCACGGCGCTGGCCAACCAGTCCGTCGACTCGATCCGCAAGATCGTCGAGGACACGCCGGCCCCGCCGGGGGTCAAGGCCTACGTCACCGGTGCCGCGCCCCTGATCACCGACAACTTCGAGGTCGGCAGTCAGGGCACCCACAAGGTCACCGGCATCACCTTCCTGGTGATCGCGGTGATGCTGCTGTTCGTGTATCGATCGATCACGACCATGCTGATCATGCTCGTCACCGTGGCCGTGGAGCTGGCGGCCGCCCGCGGGGTGGTGGCCGCACTGGCGCACTGGGGCTTGATCGGTCTGTCGACCTATTCGACGAACCTGTTGACATTGTTGGCGATTGCCGCCGGCACCGACTATGCGATCTTCATCGTCGGCCGCTATCACGAGGCCCGCCTCAAGGGGCTGGAACGAAAAGACGCCTACCACGACATGTTTCGTGGAACCGTGCATGTCATCATCGGATCCGGGTTGACCATTGCCGGTGCCGTTGCGTGCTTGTACTTCACCCGGTTGCCGTACTTCCAGACCCTGGGCATCCCGGCCGCCATCGGTGTTCTGGTGACGCTGGCGGCGGCGCTCACGATGGGTCCGGCCGTGCTCTGGATCGCCAGCCGCTTCGGCCTGTTCGAGCCCAAACGTGCTGTGAGCGCCCGTGGTTGGCGCCGGATCGGCACCGCCATTGTGCGCTGGCCCGGCCCGATCCTCGTCGTATCGTTGGGCATTACACTCGTCGGACTGCTGGCGCTGCCCGGGTACAAGGTCAGTTACGACGGCCGGCCGTACCTGCCGAAGACGGCGCCGTCCGTGATCGGATACACCGCGGCCGAACGACACTTCTCCGAGGCCCGACTCAATCCGGAACTGCTCATGCTCGAGTCGGATCACGACATGCGCAACCCTGCCGACATGCTCATCCTCGAACGTGTTGCCAAGGCCGTGCTGCACACACCTGGCATCGCGCTGGTGCAGTCGATCACCCGGCCGCTGGGCACACCGATCAGCCACAGTTCCATTCCGTTCCAGATGAGCGCGCAGAGCGCCGGCCAGATCATGAACCTGAGCTACCAGCACGACCGCGCGCAGGATCTGATGAAGCAGGCCGATGAGATCGGCAATACGATCAGCATCCTGCAGCAGCAGTTGGCGCTGCAGCGGCAGAGTTCGGCGGCCACCCACGAACAGACCGAAGCCTTCCACGACACCGTCGCCACCGTGACCGAGCTGCGTGACAAGCTCGCCAATTTCGATGATCAGTTCCGGCCGATACGGAACTACTTCTATTGGGAACCGCACTGTTTCGACATCCCGATGTGTTCGGCGCTGCGGTCGGTGTTCGACTCGCTGGACGGCATCTCCCAACTGGCGGAGAAGTTCGACACCATCACCGCCAGTCTGGACAAACTGGACGCGCTGCAACCGCAACTGCTGGCGCTGCTGCCACCGCAGATCGCGATCCAGCAGCGCAACCGTGATCTCATCCTGTCCAACTTCGCCACCACGTCGGGCACCAACTCGCAGAGCGAGGAGGCGCTACGCAACGCCACCGCGATGGGGCAGGCCTTCGACGACGCGAAGAACGACGACACCTTCTATCTGCCGCCAGAGGCATTCGACAATCCGGACTTCCAGCGCGGCCTGAAGCTGTTCCTGTCCCCCGACGGCAAGGCCGCCCGGATGATCATCACCCATCAGGGCGTACCCGCCTCGACGGAGGGCATCTCCCACATCGACGCGCTGCGTGACTCCGCCTTCGACGCGCTGAAGGCCACCCCGCTGTCCGACGCCAAGATCTACGTGGCCGGAACTGCAGCCAGCTACAAGGACATTCAGGACGGTGAGAAGTACGATCTGATCATCGCCGCCCTGGCCGCGCTCGCGCTGATCCTGCTCATCATGATCTTCATCACCCGAAGCCTGGTCGCCGCGGCTGTGATCGTCGGCACCGTCGTGCTGTCGCTGGGTGCGTCATTCGGGTTGTCGGTCCTGGTGTGGCAGTACATTTTTGGCATACCGCTGTACTGGATCGTGATGGCGTTGGCCATCATCCTGCTACTCGCGGTGGGCGCCGACTACAACCTGCTGCTGATCTCCCGGTTCCAGGAGGAGGTCGACGCGGGGTTGCGCACCGGCATCATTCGGGCGATGGGTGGCACCGGGCGCGTGGTGACGGCGGCGGGCCTGGTGTTCGCCGCGACAATGTCGTCCTTCATCTTCAGCGACCTGGTGGTCCTCGGGCAGATCGGTACGACGATCGGCTTGGGTCTGCTGTTCGACACGCTGATCGTCCGGTCGTTCATGACGCCGTCGATCGCGGCCATGCTGGGCCGGTGGTTCTGGTGGCCGCTGATCGTGCGCCCCCGCCCGGCCAGCCGGATGCTACGGCCCTACGGCTCGCGGCCCGCGGTCCGCGAGCTGCTGCACTCCGAGGACGGCTCGCAGGACGTGACGCCGGCGTCGACCTGACCCGCTCCCCGGATCTACAGCAGCACCCGCAGACCGTAGGTATAGGTGGTCAGGTACTCCTCGAGCATCGGCCCGCGGATGTCCTCGGCCGCCGGGAGCGTGATCAACAGCGCGTACAGACCGGCGAGGAACGACATGCCGTTGAGCATGACGTCGACCCCGGCGGGGATCTCTCCGCGGTCGCGGGCGCGCTGCAATTCCTCGATCACCGCGACGATCACCGGGTGATAGGTCCACTCCTCGGTTGGCGGCCGGCTGGTCGAGAAGTGCAGTGCGAGAAAGTCCTTGAACAGCCGGTTGCCCAGTCGGCGCTCCAGTTTCACCAGCACCCGCAGCGTCTCGGCAAGGGTGTCCCGAACGCTGTGCGGCCGTGCGAAGAATCGGTTGAGTTCGGTGGCGATGCGCTCTTCCTCGCGCCTCTCCAGTTCGAGCAGGACGTGTTCCTTGGTCGGGAAGTGGAAGAAGAATGTTCCGTGCGCAACCCCGGCTGCCGACACGATGGCCGCGGTGTCAGCCGCCGCCATACCGGCTCGTTTGAACTCGGCCAGTGCCGCACCCAGCAGCCGCTCTCGCGTCTGGAGCCCGTTGCGGGTACGCGTGGCCGGCTTGGGCGGCTCGGATGCGACTGTCTTCGACATTACGGCCAAGGCTACACAAACTGACTTCACTCAGTTATGGTTCCGGGCATACATCGGATTGTTCATAACCTTTCACCCGTGAACGAAGATGATTCGAGTCAGTAGAGGGCGGCTGCATGCAGATTCTCCAGGACGTGCAGGACACACCGCAGGCTGGGAACATCAAGGCGCAGTGGGTAAGTCTGTGGACCGGACCCGCGGTGGGCGGGGTGCTCCTGCTGGCGGCGCTGGCCTTCCCTGGATTCCGTCCGCCGATGTCACCGACCCTGTCGGCCGACCAGGTGGCGGCGTTCTACACCGAGCACACCTCGTGGATCCGCTTCAGCCAGGCCACATTCAACCTGTGCGGGATCATGATCCTGCCGTTCTTCATGGTGATCGTGGTCCAGATGAAGCGCATGCGGAACCAGAGTCACGTCTTCGCCTACTGCTATCTGACCGCCGTCGTCAGCGGGGCAACCATTTTCGCGCTGTCGAACGTGTTCTTCCTCGTTGCCGCGTTCCGAGCGGACCGCAGCCCTGAACTGATCATGTTGCTGAACGACCTGGCATGGATCGTGCTCATCGCACCGGTGGGAATGGTGGTGAGTCAGTTCGTGCTGTTGGCGCTGGCGGTGTACTTCGACGACCGGACCGACCCGGTGTTCCCCCGGTGGGTGGGCCATTTCTCGTTGTTCACCGCCGCGGCAATGGTTCCCGCGGCCGGCGCGGCCGTATTCCACACCGGGCCGCTGGCCTGGGACGGCCTGCTGTCGTTCTGGCTGCGCAATGGTGCGTTCGCCGCGTTCGTCGTGGTGATGTTCTTCGTCCTGCGTACCGCACTGCGCCGGCAGGCCGTCGAGGATCGCGTGGTCGCCGCGTGAGCCGTGTCGACGATGCCGCCGGCGCAGCCGGCGGAGGAGGAGCGAGGCAATCCGGACGCCGCATCCTGCGGCGGGCACCCGACGGCGTCAGGCCCGACGTCTGGCTGATGACCTTGTTCTTCCCGGCCTGGTATGCCGTTTTCGGCGTCATCATCTGCCTGCTGACCCGGGTCACACCGCCCCCTCGGCCGGACGTCACGGCTGCGGACAAGGTGGCGTTCTTCACTCAGCACCACCTCACCATCCAGATCGGATTCACCCTGCTGCTGATCCTGCTCGGCGGCGCGGCGATGACCAACGGGCTGGTCGGCTACCAGATGAAGCGAATGTCGGTGGGATCGGTCTTCGCCTACGGCTATATCGGCGGGATGAGCGTGGGCGCGCTGCCCGGCTTCCTGTTGGTCACGGTGTGCTTCCTGACCGCCGCGTTCCGGCCGGACCGCAATCCGGCGCTGATCAGCCTGCTGTATGACCTCGGGATGCTCTCCTACAACGGCTCGTTGGGCTGCTTCACAGCGGCATATCTGGTACTGGCGGTGGCAATCCTGTACGACAAGAACCAAATCTTCCCGAAATGGTTTGCCTACGTGTCGATCTGGCAGATCATCACCGAAGTGATCGCGACCCAGATGTTCGTCTTCGCATCGGGCCCGTTCGCCTGGAACGGCTCCATCGCGTTCTGGCTGGCGGTGGTCGTGTTCTCGGTCTGGCTCGGGGCACTGATCGTCCTGCTCCGCGGTGCCGCGCGTCAGGAGCCGCTGACCGCAGCGGCGTTGGCTTGAGGAGTCTTCGGTGACCCAGACGGCGCAGCGCGAAAATCGGCCTGCCACACACCTTCCCGGCGACCGCGACATGTGGGTGATGGTCCTGGGCGACATGATCATCTTCGCCGGCTACTTCGTGGTGTTCATGATCTACCGCAGCATGCACGCCCGGGAGTTCCTGACCGCCCAGCAACACCTCGACGTCAACATCGGCGTCATCAATACCGTGATCCTGCTGACCAGTTCGTGGTTCGTCGTTCTGGCCGTGTCGTCCACCCGGGCGGGCCGGCACAGCCAGGCCGTCCGGCTGGTCTACTTAGGCGGCCTGGGCGGCGTGTTGTTCATCGTGCTCAAGGGTTACGAGTGGGTGGCCAAGATCCAAGCGGGCCATGGTAATTCGGAGATGTTCTACTCGTTCTACTACGTGGTGACCGGGGTGCACCTGATCCACGTGCTCATCGGCCTGATCGTGCTGGGCACGGTGATCCGGGAACTACGCAATCCCGGTCGGCGCAGGGCGACCGTGGTGGAGTCCGGAGCGGTCTACTGGCACATGGTCGATCTGCTGTGGGTGATCATTTTCGCGCTGTTCTACGTGATGAGGTGAAAGTGGATACCACCAGTTCGGCAACCGGCCAGCACGCGGCCACCTGGGCCTGGCTGGCCCTGGTGGTCATCACCATCGGATCGTGGTGGCTGGCTCCCGCGCATTCCGGCGGCACCGCCCAACCCAACACGATGATCACCGCGCTGGTGCTCACGCTGGCAATCATCAAGTGCCGCATTATTGTCCGGTACTTCATGGCGGTGCGCGCGGCTCCGCGTTGGCTCCGATACGCCACCGATGCGTGGCTGCTGGTCCTGTTCGCCTCGATCTTCGTGATCTACCTGGTTTGAGCGCTACTGCCCCGCGTTGCGGGCCAGGTCGATCGCGAACTGGCTGACGAACTGCCCGGCCCCCGGCCCACCATTGCAGCTGCCGTCGGACTCACCGACCCGCTTGACCCACACATACCCATCGGCGTTGGGGCTTGCCGTGTCGGTGGTTGGCGGGGTGCCCAGTGCCCGGCCGTCGGGGTTGCACCAACTCAGCGCCGAATCAGGTGCTGGCCCGGCGCCGTTGCGGGACGTGTCGATGACGTAGTGCTTGCCATTGGTCATGCCCGAGATCGCATCGCCGTAGCCGATCTCTTCCTCGGTCGAGTAATAGTTCGTGGTGTTGAGGCTGAACCCGCGAGCGTGGTCGATCCCGGCCTGCTCGAGCCGGCCGGCCATGTCCTCGGCACTGACCCACCGCGAATGCCCGGCATCGATATACACCGCGGCGGCCGGGTCCCGGGTCAGGGAATCCACCGCGTAGCGGATCAGGTCGAAACGCTCCTGCCGCTGATCACCCGACAGGCAGTCGGCCATGGCCAGTGCATCGGGTTCGAGGATGATCGCCGCCGGCGCACCGCCCAGGCCGGCCGCGATCGCGTCGACCCACTGCCGGTAGGCATCACCCGAGCCGAACCCGCCGGCCGCGTAGCTGCCGCAGTCCCGGTGCGGAATCGCGTACAGCGCCAGGAGCGGCGTCGCGCCGGCGGCTTGGGCCGCCCCGGTGAGCCGCGAGACCACACCCGTCACGGAGCCGGCAGGAAACGCCTGGTCGAGCCAGTACGCCTGCGGGGTGTTGGCGACGTAGGCCAGCTGCGGGCTCGACGGATCGCCGTGCGAGGCGTTCATGGCCTTCGAGATGGGGTCGACGTAGAACGGCCGGCCAGCCAGCGGGTTCACCTCGTCGACCAGACGAATGTTCGTTGATGCCATCGGTTCGGAGGGAACGGTTGCGACGACAGCCGCAACGGCGAGGCAGGGGACGATCCAGCGCGACAGCGCGGCGACTGCGGAGGAGATCACCCCCAGAAACTAGTGCCGTGCTGCCGCGATCGCCAACCAGCGGGTCGCCAGCACTCACCTGATCGGGGTGCCCACCGCCGCGGATGCCGAGATCATCCCGAACGTTTCCAGGTACTTCTGCCGGTAGAGGTCGAACGGAGGAATGACCGTCACCCTCCGGACGCAGGTGGGCTCGAAGTGCACACACTGTTTCGCCGACGCCGTCCGTACCCGGTCATCGGCGACGGTCACCGAGATGAGCATGTCGAAGGCGACCGAGGACTCCACCGTGACGGCGACGCTGAGTCCCCATTTGTCGAAATGGATGCGTGTGCCGGTGGTGGTGGTGATGGTGCCGTTCTGCCCGACGAGTTCGATGCCGTCGATCTCCCACCGCGCATGTGCGCCGACGCCGATGCCGGAGGTGCGGGCATCGAAGCGGGCGTACGGCACCCGCTTTTCCGTGATGACCTTGGTGAACACACCAATCCTGCGGTCGGCCGCGTCGAGCGCCTTGATGGCCGCCGATGCCCGGTCCAGCAACTTGCCGGCGAATTCCGGTGTGACCGGGTCCGTGGTCGGGAGCACATGCGTTGCGGCCAGCTGCGCGATCGCCGGTGACGTGGCCACCTCCGCGGTGGACGCCGCAGTGACGGCCGGGCCACCTACCGCGTCCCCGACGCTGGCCCTGACCGCCTGCTCCAGCGCTGCCGAGGCGGTGAACAGCGTGTCGGCCGACAGTGAGCCGTAGATGCTGAACGGATTCTCGCGGCACGAGAAGTGGCCGACGATACGGACCGACGGCGTGAACTTCTCCCAGATGAGGTAGCGCAAGGTAATTCCGGCGGTATCGGCTGCGATGACCTGGAAGGCGCCCCATCGGTTCTCATTCGTCCGGACACCGACGATCTGAAAGTCCGGGATGAAGAGGCCGAAAAGCGGAATTCCCAAGGCCGTCAACGGAACCGAGGCCGTCGAGTAGTGGTACGGATAGATCGCCGCTCGGTACAACTCGTCGAACGCGAACAGCGACGTGCGCGCGAACGTGGCTCCGCACACCGGTGCCAGTTGTCGCGCCGCCCCGGCCCCACGCACGGCCAGATCGCCGCTGGGGATCTGGCCACTGCCGATCCGCCCACTGTCGAAGTTGACGGTGTACCCGTTCGGCACGGTCACGATGCCACTGGCATGGATCGGCACGGTGTCGGCAGGCACGACGCGAGTATTGACCTGGACATCGTCGATGAACGCGTCGGAGAACTGGAACGAAATTTCTCCCACGGGCGCGGGCAGCGTGACATTGGGCACGGCCAGGTTGATGGTCGGGGTCGCGCTGTTGATCGCACTCGCGACTGCCGCGGCCGCACTGTTGACCGCGGTTTCCATCACATTCTCGGTGAGGTACATGATGGCGGGCACGAGGACAGTACCGACCACGGCGCCGATGATCCCAGCGAGCCCGCCGGTGACGGCGCCGAGGAGCGCGCCGACCACGTAGCAGTACCACGGGATGTCGACGTCGGTGTGCGCTGGATCGACGTGCGAACTCACGATCAGCTGGCTGTTCTCCACCGCGATGAACACCGACGCATCGACCGTTCCGGTGGCGTCGTAGCATGTTCCCGATTTGCTCACTGCCGCATGCACTTTCAAGGCGCCGTTGACCAGCGTGACCGTCAGGTCGGTGAGGGTGACGCCATCATCCAAGCCGATATGGCGGGTGAGTCGGCAGTTCTGGAACGCACCGTTGCCGTGCAGTGCCTGGTCGATGAGCGGGCTCACGGTCCGGCACAGCCAGGCCATCGAGACCACCATCCCGGCGTCACCACCCGGCGACAGGAAGCTCTGACCGAAAGCCGCGCGATTGCCGGCAGCTCCACCACCGAAGGTCAGCAGCACGGCACTCGCGTCCCGGTCCTGCGGCGATGTGTCGTCGATGAGTCGGAGGTCGATGTCCTTGATCGTGTCGGGCGTGGTTGCGTTCTGGTCCGCGGGGAGCGGCAGCAGATTGATGACCCCGACGTCATCGGCCAGCACCTGTCGTACCGTCGCATCCGGCACCGGGATACCGACGACGGTCGCCTGACCGATCCACAGCTTGTTGCGCAGGTCGATGGTGAGTATCTCGGTCTTGTCATCGAGCCGGATCACGGTTAATCCCGCGGCGAAGCGCAGCAATCCGAGGGAACCATTGGACCCGAGCGTCACGTGGACGTCGATCACGTCCGTAGCATTCGCCGGGATGCCGGCCGGCCGGTCGAACGACACCTTCACATCGAATCCGGAGCCGGGTGGCACCTGAACCTGCAGACCTTCCAGGACCTTGTCCATCAGGAAGTCCGCGGTGTCGAAGATGGCACTGAGGATCTTCTGGTAGGCGACTTCGCTGATCTCGAGGACGGCGTCGTAGCCGTGGGTCATCTGCCCGCTCATGTCACGCCCCCCGCCCGCGCGAACCCGTGATGCGGATCCGGGGAGTGGTCGTGACCACCTGTCCGTTCGGCAGGAGATAGGACTGCGGAGTCAACGGCAGGGTGCCGGGTGCGCCTGATCGTTTCAACTGGCGCTTGATGATCGGTGGCACCTCGATGCCCAGCTCCGTGAGCGCCGCGAGAGGATCGTCCAGCATCCGTTGGGCGAAGTCGTCGTCGCGAAGTGCCGTGGTGACCGTTTCATCGTGCCGGCGAAGCTCGTCGAACTCGGCGCGCAGGTGCGGTGCGAGCGAATCGGCCACTGACGGTTCCGATTCACCGGTTTCAGCCGATTGCGCAGCACCAGTGCGTGATTCGGGTCGTTCGAAATCAAAGCCATCTGAATCGCCGTTGCAACACATCGCGTTTCTCCTTGTCGAGGCAATTGGGCAACGCCGAGCTTTCGCCTCCAAGGACTCCAGAGGTCGCGTAGTCCGCTACCTGTTTCCCGAGCGGTCACCGGCAGCGACGGCCGGTTCTACGCCGCGGGCACGTTAGTGTGCTCAGGTCGGCCTCCGCGACCAGCCGATGAAAGAGTTGGGCACCTCCATGACCGAAGCAGCAGAGACGTCGGCACTCGAAGCCCGCGTCGGGCACTACTACCGGATGGACGGCACCTACCTGGTGGGCCGCGAGAAACTCCGTGAGTACGCCCGGGCGGTGCAGGACTACCACCCCGCGCACTGGGATGTGGGCGCGGCCGCCGAGCTGGGCTATTCCGACGTCGTCGCGCCGCTGACCTTCACCTCCACCCCGGGCATGAAGTGCAATCGCCGCATGTTCGAGTCGATCGTCGTCGGATACGACACCTACCTGCAGACCGAAGAGGTCTTCGAGCAGCACCGTCCGATCGTGGCCGGTGACGAACTGACCATCGACGTGGAGCTGACGTCGGTACGCCGGACCGCCGGCCGTGACTTCATCACCGTCACCAATACCTTCACCGATGCGGCGGGCGAACGGGTGCACACCCTGCACACCACCGTGGTCGGCGTTACCGCCGAGGACATCGACGCCGAGGTCAAGGTGGCCGTGCAGAAGGCGATGATGCATGACATGAACATCCTCGACATCGGCGGATCCGATGCCGAGTACATCAAGGAGACACGGCCCGCGGACGAGGTCCGGATCTCCGAGAGCGGCCGCACCCGTGCGCCGGGGTCGCTGTCGTTCGACGGCCTCAGCGTTGGTGACCAGCTCGGCGAGCATCACACCGGGTTGTCGCGGGGCGACCTGGTGAACTATGCCGGCGTGGCCGGCGACGCCAACCCGATCCACTGGGACGAGTCGCTGGCCAAACTTGCGGGACTACCCGACGTGATCGCCCACGGCATGCTGACCATGGGGCTGGGCGCCGGATTCGTCTCCGCGTGGTCAGGCGATCCGGGCGCGGTCACCCGTTACGCGGTGCGGCTGTCCCAGCCCGCCGTCGTCTCGGCAGCCCAGGGCTGCGATATCGCGTTCACCGGGAAGATCAAGTCGCTGGACCCCGACACCCGATCCGGGGTGGTGCTGGTTGGTGCCAAATCCGCCGGCACCAAGATCTTCGGCCTGGCGACGCTGGAGATGCGCTTCAGCTGAGCGATCTGCGCACCGGGAAGAACCGGGCCGCCCGGTCGGCGGGTGCGCCCCGTACGGCACGCTGGACCCACCATGACCGAATCCGCGCCGCTGCCCCTCGGCGATGCCTCGCCCGCCGACGCCGACGCGGTGTTCACCTCCTTCGCCGGGTGGGCCCAGGCCCGCGGCACGCCGCTGTACCCGGCACAGGAGGAGGCGCTGATCGAAGTGGTCAGCGGCGCCAACGTCGTACTCGCGACGCCGACCGGCTCGGGCAAGTCGCTGGTGGCCACGGGCGCGTTGTATGCGGCGCTGACATCGGGGCGGCGCAGTTACTACACCGCACCGATCAAGGCGCTCGTCAGCGAGAAGTTCTTCGCGCTGTGTGAGGTGTTCGGCGCCGACAACGTGGGCATGCTCACCGGCGATGCGTCGGTGAACGCCGGCGCACCGATCATCACGTGCACCGCCGAGGTGCTGGCGAACGTGGCGCTGCGCGCGGGCGAGTACGCCGACGTCGGCCTGGTGGTGATGGACGAGTTCCATTTCTACGGCGACCCCGATCGTGGCTGGGCCTGGCAGGTGCCGCTGCTGGAGCTACCGAAGGCGCAGTTCCTGCTGATGTCGGCCACCCTCGGTGACGTGACCTTCCTGCGAACGGATCTCACCCGACGCACCGGCCGGCCCACCGCCCTGGTCGCCAACGCGGAACGTCCGGTGCCGCTGTACTTCTCATATGCAACGACGCCGATGCACGAGACGATCGCCGATCTGCTCGACACCAGGCAGTCCCCTGTCTACGTCGTGCACTTCACCCAGGCCTCGGCGCTGGAGCGCGCCCAGGCGTTGATGAGCGTCAATGTCAGTACCCGTGAGGAGAAGGCGGCTATCGCCGAACACATTGGTGCCTTTCGGTTTTCGACCGCATTCGGCGCGACGCTGTCCCGCCTGGTGCGACACGGGATCGGCGTCCACCACGCCGGCATGCTGCCCAAGTACCGACGACTGGTGGAACAACTGGCCCAGGCCGGTCTACTCGAGGTGATCTGCGGCACCGACACCCTGGGTGTCGGCATCAATGTGCCGATCCGCACGGTGGTGTTCTCGGCGTTGTCGAAGTACGACGGCACCCGCACCCGGTTGCTCAACGCCCGCGAGTTCCACCAGATCGCGGGCCGGGCCGGCCGCGCCGGCTACGACACCGCGGGCACCGTGGTGGTCCAGGCCCCCGACCATGAGGTGGCGAACCTCAAACAATTCGCCAAGGTCGCCGACGACCCGAAGAAGCGCCGGAAGTTGGTGCGCCGCAAAGTACCCGAGGGCATGGTGCCGTGGAGCGAGACGACCATGACCCGGCTGGTGGGGGCCGCCCCGGAGCCGTTGAAGAGCAATATGCGGGTATCGACAGCGATGATCCTGGACGTCGTCGACCGACCCGGTGACCCCTTCGAGTCGATGCGCCGGTTGCTGACCGACAACCACGAGCCCCGCAAGCGGCAACTCGAGCTCATCCGCCAGGCGGTCGGCATCGCCCGCTCATTGCTGCAGGCCGGTGTCATCGAACGCATCGAGAGTGGCGATCGGCGACGCTACCGGTTGACCGTGGACCTGCCGCCCGACTTCGCCCTGAATCAGCCGCTGTCGACCTTCGCGCTCGCCGCGATCGGCGTGCTCGACCCGGCAGCTGAAACCTATGCGCTGGATGTGGTTTCGGTGATCGAGGCGACGTTGGAGGACCCTCGTCAGATCCTTGCCGCGCAACTGAAGAAAGCCCGGGGCGAGGCGGTGGCTGCCATGAAGGCAGAGGGTGTCGAGTACGACGAGCGGATCGAGTTGCTGGACGAGGTCACGTATCCGAAGCCGCTCGAGGACGTGCTCGAGCATGTGTTCGAGGTGTATCAGCAGAGCAACCCGTGGGCGGCCGACGCGCGGCTGTCACCCAAATCGGTTGTCCGCGAAATGTGGGAACGGGCGTTGACGTTCCGGGAACTCATCAGTGTCTACGGGCTGACCCGCTCGGAGGGCGCGGTGCTGCGGTATCTATCCGATGCGTTCAAGGCGCTGCGGTCCGGGGTGCCCGCGGCCGCTCGGAGCGACGGGCTGACAGACGTCGTGAAGTGGCTCGGAGAGCTGGTCCGCCAAGTCGATTCGAGCCTGCTCGATGAATGGGAGCAACTCACCAGCCCGGATCAGCCACACGATGTGCCGGCCGCGGTGCCGGTCCGGCCGCGGCCGCTGACCGGCAACCAGCGAGCGTTCACCGCGATGGTCCGTAATGCGTTGTTCCGGCGGGTGGAACTGTTCGCGCGCCGGCGCTGGGACGAGCTGGGTCTACTGGACACCGACGTCGGTTGGACCGCCGGGCGCTGGGAGGAGGTCGGGCTCGCGTACTTCGCCGAGCACGACGATGTGGGCATCGGTGCCGACGCGCGGGGTCCGGCCCTGCTGATCGTCGACCGAGCGCCCGCGGTGTGGCGGGTGCGGCAGATCATCGACGATCCTGCCGGCGACCACGACTGGGGATTCGATGTGGAGGTTGACCTGGCCGCCTCCGATGAGGAAGGCGTTGCGGTGATTCGGCTGCTCGGCGCGGGGCGGATGGATTAGATTAGCCGCCGGGTGGCGGGAGCCAGGCCCCGGTTGGAGCGAGTCTGCCGGCAATCGATCACGACGTGGCGGACCACCGGAAGACCGCGGCGCAGCCGATGAGTCCGCCGACACTCCACGCCAGCAGAACCAGGAAGACCCGCCAGAGCTCCCAGCTGCCAGCGGGTTCCATGACCACCATCTGCTCCGGCAGCAATACCGATCGGAAGCCCTGGGCCATCCACTTCACCGGGAAGATCGAGCCGACGACCAACATGGCCGTCGGCAGGGCGAACAGCGGCACATAGGTTCCGGAGACGAACTGCAGACCGACGGCGGGGCCGTTGGTGATCACGGCTGCCGACACCGCGTTGCTGGCGACATTGCTGATCAGGATGCCCAGCAGCGAGCAGCTCAGGATGCCCAGCAGGAACACCCAGGTCAGGGTGAACCAGCCGAAAAGGTTTGTCGGCAACTGTAATCCGAACACGACGACGCCTACCACTATGAGGATGACGGCTTCGGCGAAGCTGAGGATCGCGACCAGCATGATCTTGCCGATGAAGTACGACGTCGCCGTCGTCGGCGTGCCACGCAGCCGCCGCAGGGTGCCGTTGTCGCGATCGGCGGCAATGCTGATACCCAGGTTGATGAACGACGTGGACAGGATTCCGTAGGCCAGCATGCTGGCCGCGATCACCGCGCCGGTGCCCATCTGGGTGCCCGGAATCCCGGTCGAGAAGATCGAACCCAACAGCAGACAGATCACTGCGGGCAACGAGAACGTCAGGGCCACCTGCTCCGGCCGACGATAGAACATCTTCAGTTCGGGAATCACCCGGGAGAACCCGGTGCGGATCACCGAGGGAGCCGGGGATCGCCGCAGCCCACCCCGGTGACCAACCGGTAACGACTCTGTGGTGCGCCCGATGCCCGTCACGCCGAACCGATCAACTGCAGATAGGCATCTTCCAGCGTGGGCCGGGTCACCGTCAGCTGATCCAGCTCCGCGCCGTCGCGGCTGCACTGCCTGATCAGTTCGGTGGGGAATTGCGTTCGCTCGACCCGGATCTCACCGTCCTCCACCCACTGCACGGTGGCACCGGAGGCCAGGTGACCGGTCAGGTTGTCCGGGGAATCCACTGCCACCACCCGACCGCCGGCGACCACCGCCACCCGATCGGCCAGCGCGGCGGCCTCCTCGAGGTAGTGGGTGGTGAGCAGGATCGTGGTGCCGTCGGCCGCCAGCAGCCGGATCAGCTCCCAGAACTGTCGGCGGGCCTCCGGATCGAATCCGGTCGTCGGCTCGTCCAGGAACACCAGCTCGGGCATTCCAATGATGCCGAGCGCGACATCGAGCCGACGCCGTTGCCCGCCGGACAGGGTCCGCACCTTGGACCGGGCGGCGCCAGCGAGGCCGACGAGCTCGAGCAACTGGCCGCCGTCGCGCACGGTGCCGTAGCAACTGGCGAACATCTGGACCGTCTCCTGGACGGTCAACATCCCCGCGTCGCTCACGTCCTGCAGAACGATCCCGATCCTGGCCCGCCACTCCCGACCCGCGGATCCGGGATCCTCACCGAGGACGCGCACCTCGCCGCTGTCGCGCTTGCGGTTGCCCTCGAGAATTTCGATGGTGGTCGACTTGCCCGCGCCATTGGGGCCCAGGATGGCAAAGACCTCGCCGAAGCCGATGTTCAGATCGAGATCGCGCACCGCCTGCAGTGATCCATAGGCCTTGCACAAACCTCGAACATGGACGGCGTCCGACGTACCCGTCATGGCAGCCGGCCAGGTTCGGGCTCGGCTCCGGGCGACTCGAGCTCGGCGAGCAGAGCCCGCAGTTCCTCGTCGGACAGCTGACCCATCAGGCGCTCCATCTCGTCGGCGGCGCTCAGCGGCGGCGCCTCGGACACCTCGGCCACCTCAGGGGCCTCGGCACCATGGATCTCGCGCAGATCGGTTAGCACCCGGGCGGCCAGCGAGTTGACGCTCACACCCCGCAGGATCTCCAGCACCGGCAGATCGATGGAGAACAACGAGTTGATCCTGACCCGGAAGTCCATGGCCATCATGGAGTCCAGACCAATGTCGTCGAGCATGTCGTCGGGCTCGATATCGGTGACCGCACAGTCGAATACGGCTGCCACCAGGCCGCGAACATGTTCGGCGATCACCGACTCCCGTTCGGCTTCCGGGGTGTTCGCCAGGATCTCGATGATCGACGTCCCGGATTCGGTTGCAGGCGAGCCCGACTCGGCCGTTTCGAGCTCGGAGAACATCGGTGGTAGCCGCCCGCCGAAGCCGGCCTGCCGGGCCCGCTGCCAGTCCGCGGAAATGGCAACGACGGCGGCGGCGTTCTGGTTGATCAACCGGTCGAGAATCCGCGCACCCATTGTGGGGGTGATCAGCTCGATCCCGCGCTGGGCATAGATCTTCTCCAGGCCCAGTTCCTCGACCATTCCCACCGACCACGGCCCCCACCCGATCGTGAGCGCCGGAAGCCCCTGTGCCCGAAGGAAATGCGCGAAGGCGTCGAGAAATGCGTTGGCGGCCGCATAGTTGCCCTGTCCGGGTGAGGCCACGGTCGAACCCGCCGATCCGAACATCACGAAGAACTCGAGGTCGTGGTCCTCGAAGGCCTCGTGCAGTGCCCAGGCGCCACTGATCTTGGGGGCCAGCACGGCAGCGAAATCGTCTTCGCTCATGTTCAGCAGCAACTGGTCTGCCACCGCCCCCGCAGCATGGACGATCCCGCGGACCGGCCGTCCGCCCGCCCGGTTGTGCTCGGCCAGCCAGCCCGCGAGCTGGTCGGGGTCGGCGACATCGACACTGGCGGTGCTCACCTGGGCGCCCAGGCGTTCGGCCGCCCGGATGGTGGCAACGGTCTCGAAGTGGCTGTCGCACTCGGTCAGCTCCGACCATTGCTCCCGCGGGGGCACGGCGCGCCGGCTCAGCAGCGCGATGTGGCGCGCCCCGCGGGCGGCCAGGTAGGTGGCGACCACTCGGCCGAGCGCTCCGGCACCACCGGGCACGACATAGGTCGCGTCGGTGCTGAGCTTGGTGGGGAACGGCCTCGTCAGGGAGCCACACGGGTGTAGTCGCGGGACCAGCGCGGTGCTGCCGCGCAGCGCGATCTGGTCCTCGGCCTCACCACCCAGCAGGTGATCGCAGACCCGTGTCGCGGTTGCGCAACGGTCGTCGCCGTCATCGATGTCGATCAGACCGCCCCATAGTTCGGGGAACTCCTGATGCCCGATCACGCGACCGAGTCCCCACATTGCCGCCTGCTCGACCGCCTGTGGCGAACTATGCGGCAGTGGTTGGGCATTCGCGGTGACGACATGCAGCCGGGGCTTGCTGCCATCGTGCTCGGCGAGGGCCTTGATCAGACGCATCACCGTGAAGACGCCCAGATGATTGTTGGCCTCGGTCAACTCCTTGATGTCCGGACCGGTGCCACCGGCGGTACGCACGCGCAGGTCCAGGGGCCAGCAGTCGACGATTCCGGACAGCTCGCCATCGCGGTCCAGGACCGTCGTGACCAGTTGCTCCATCTGGTCGGGACAGGACGGGTCGATCAAATACCCGCCGTCGACCTCGGTGAATTCATCTACCGACCGGTGCGCGACGGTGTGGACCCGATGGCCACGGCGGCGAAGTTCGTCGGCAAGTGTTGTGCCGAAACCCTTTTCGTCGGCCAGTACCAGCCAGCGCAGTCCGGTGATCGATTCACTCGGCTCGACCTGGTCCTGGCACTGGCCCTGGTCGAGCGGGCACCACTGCAGCTCGTAGAGCCCCTTGTCGATGCGGTCGGGTGACAGCCGCGACGACGCGCGCAGCGACTGCACCATGAAGCCGTCGAAGATGGCCAGCGTGCTTCCACCGCGGTCGGTGATGGCGATATCGCATTCGACCGCCTCGCTGGTCGCAGACAGCACCCGGACGTGCACCTTCATGTCCGGCTGGGGCGCGGCGTAGATGGCGGCCCGCTTGATCCGGGTGGGCAGGAACGGATCTTGGCTGTCTTCCTGCCCCGAGAACGGGGCCCCGAACAGGGTTTGGAACGCGCCGTCGACGAGTGCGGGATGGAATCGGTAGTCGTCGCGTTCGGCGGCGATGGCGTCCGGGATGGCGATGTCGGCCACCGCCCAGTCGTGCCCGGCGGTCACGCTGCGGACGGACTGGAATGCCGGACCATAGGCGAACCCCATCGCTTGGGTACGCAGGTAGAACTCGTCGCCATCCAACTCCGTGGCGGGCCCGGCATCTGCGGGCGCCGCGCGGCGGGGTGGCGCGGGCAGCGTGTTGAGCTCGGCGGTGGCGGTGATCGCCCATTTGAGATCGCCATCGGCGGTGGCGGTGAACGCGGCGAACTCCAGTGTGCCGTCGTCCTGGTTCAGCGTCGTCCTGATGATGGGGTCACAGGTGTCGTCGAGGATGACGGCTCGATGCAGTACCAGGTTGTCGACGCTGTGCTCCGACCCGTAGGTCTCGCGGGCGGCCGCCAGAGCCATCTCGACGTACACCGCGCCAGGAACCACAACGCTTCCCTGCACGCGGTGATCGGTCAGGAAGTTGGTCAGGGCCGAGGTCAGTTCGACCTCCCAGGTCGGACGGACCCCGCCGACCGACTGACCGAGCAGGGGGTGAACCGGATGGTAGTGCAGGGCTTCTGCCGCTTCCGGCGTCTCGTTCCAGAACCGTTTCGTCTGCCATGGGTAGCTGGGTAGTTTCAGTGGCCGCGCGCCGGCCTCGGGGTGTACGGCGTCCCACGCGATCTCACGTCCCTCGCAGTGCAATGCGCCCAGGCACGACAGTAGCGTCCGGGCGTCGTCGTGGTCGCGTCGTTGACTGGCCAGTACCGAGACCCGTTGTGCTCCTGCAGTTTCGAAGATCGAAGCGGCCAACACCGGGTGCGGCCCCAACTCCACGAAACAGCTGTATCCGTCTGCGATCATCCGGCGTATCGCCGGCTCGAACAGGACCGTGGCCCGCGTGTTCTGCCACCAGTAGGCCGCACCGGCGCCATACCCGTCGAGCGGTTCGCCGGTGACGGTCGAGTACAGGGGAACGACGGCGTGGGCGGAGGACAGGCCGGCCAGGGCACTACACAGATCGTCCCTGATGGCGTCCATGAAGTGGGTGTGGTAAGGCACCTTGCCCGAGAGGAATCGGTTGAACACCCCGGCATCGTCCAACTGCCTCGAGATGTCCTCGAGGATGTCGGGCTCGCCGGCCACGGTCACCGATGAGGGGCTGTTGATCGCGGCCACCGAAACCCGGCTGCCGAACTCGTCGACCGTCCGCATGAGCGTCTCGGCGTCCAGGCCGACCGCGAGCATCCGGCCACGGCCGGCGGTCCGCTGCTGCAGCCGGCTGCGGTGATAGCTGACCCGAATGGCCTCTTCCAAGGTCAGCAGTCCGGCCGCGTGATGGGCGGCCACCTCACCGGCGCTGTGCCCGATCACCGCGTCCGGCGTGATCCCGAAGTGTGCGAGTTGCTCGCTCAGGGCGACCTGCACAGCGAAGTTCGCGGGCTGAGCGAACTCGGTTTCGCCCATGCGAGAACAGGATTCGTCCCTGCGCAGTTCCTCGACCAATGACCAGTCCGCGAGCCGGGACAGCTCCCGGTCACTACGCATGATGCTTTCGGTGAAGGCGGGGAACACATCGAGCAGGCCTCGACCCATCGCCCACCACTGGGGGCCCATGCCGGTGAAGACGAACGCCACCCTGGGCGCTGCCGCCGCGGTGCGGCCCGCGAAGACCTGTGCACTCTCGGCCAGTGCCGCCAATTGCGTGGCCGCGTCGGCGACGCCGTCGGCGATCACCGTGTGGCGATGGCTCAGGTGGGTTCGGCGCCGACTCAACGTGTATCCCAGATCCGACAGCGTCACCTCGGGGTGGGTGGCAAGATGATCTGCCAGCCGGCCCGCTGTGGCAGCCAGTGCGTCCCCGTTCCGCGCCGAGATCGGCAGGACGGCCAGCGGGAGGGCTCGGCCGCTGGCCTCCTCGGCGCCACGGGTCGGCGCAGGTGGCTCGGCGAGAACCACGTGCGCGTTGGTGCCGCCGAACCCGAAGGAATTGACCCCGGCGATACGTCGCGCACACGGCGGGAACTGCCGGCCGGTGGTGGGGATGTCGAGCTTGAGATCGGTGAGGCTGGCGTGTCGGGTGGGCGTATGCAGATGTAGATGGGCCGGGATGTAGCCATGCTTGACCACCAGGGCGGCCTTGATCAGGCCGGCGATGCCGGCGCCTGCCTCCAGATGACCGATGTTGGTCTTCACCGAGCCGATCAGCAACGGCCGGGAATCCGGGCGATCCGCAGTCAGAGCGCCTGCCAGCGCCCGCATCTCGATGGGGTCGCCCACCGGGGTTCCGGTGCCATGGGCCTCGACGTACCCGACATCACTCGGAGCGACGCCCGCACGGCGCAGCGCCGTGGTGATCGCCGCCTCCTGCGCTGCACCCCGGGGAACGGTAATACCGTCGGTGTGGCCGTCCTGCGACACCGCGGTGCCGAGAATCTGCGCATAGATGTCGTCGCCGTCGTCGAGCGCACTGCGGAGCCGTTTGATGACCACGACAGCGCCGCCCTCGCCACGGGCGTAGCCGTCCGCATCGTCGTCGAACGCTCGGGACCGGCCTCGCGGACTGAGGAATCCACTCTTGGACTCTGCGATCGCGGTGTTCGGTCCGCCCATTATGTTCACGCCGCCGACGACAGCGACATCGCACTCGGCGTTCCAGATGCTCTGTGCCGCAAGGTGTACGGCCACAAGCGAACCGGAACAGGCGGTGTCCACCGTCATGCTGGGGCCCCGGAAGTCGAAGGCATGGGATATCCGGTTGGCCAGCATCGTCATCATCATCCCGGTGGCCGAATGCGGCTTGAACCGGTAGCGACTGGTGCGACCCTGGTTCTGCAACAGCTGATAATCCAGGGTGAAGCCGCCGACGAACACCCCGACCTCGGTGCCCGCCAGCTGATCGGCCTGAATTCCCGCGTCCTCCAAGGCCTCCCACGTGGCGTGCAGCAGGAGCCGTTGCTGGGGGTCGAGCGAGTGCGCCTCACGGGGCGAGATCCCGAAGAACTGCGCGTCGAACTGATCGATCTCGTCGAGGAAGCCGCCCCGGCGCGTGACGATCTTGCCGACCTTCCCGGGGTTCGGATCGTGGTAGCGGTCGGCGTTCCAGCGGGTCTCCGGCACGATGCGAGTCGCGTCGGTCTCGCTGCGGAGCAGCTGCCAGAAGGCCTCCGCGGAGTCGGCATTGCCCGGAAAGCGGCAACCCACGCCGACGATCGCCAGCGGCTCACGGCCGCCGTGATCCCGCGCCGCCGTCTTCGGCCCTGTCGTCATCAGCCCTCCCGTGTCGTGTATTCCCGATATCAGTGCGCCGAACCCCGCCGCGTTCAGGTCGGCTGGAGGGCCGATTCGGCGGTGATGATCCAGTCACCGCTGATCGGGTTGCGGGCCTGCTCCTCCCGGTAGATCGCCCGGAGCTCCCGCAGCAGCGAATCCCGTTGCCACGCCTGCACCTGCCCCATGGCCTCGTCATCGCCGAACATCGCCGACTTCTCGGTGAGGATGGTCTGGACCAACTGTCCCGCTATCTGACGCAGCAGTCGGGCGTTCTTCTCGAACTGTTCGGCGAAATCCGCACGCGGGCCGATCATCGAGACATGCAGCCGTTCCATGAAATTCAACGGCGCGTACAGGTCGATGAACCGTGCGCTGGGGACCGCGCGCTCCACTGCCGCCCATTCCCGGAAGAACTGCTGCATGCGATTGCTCAGCGCGATCAACCCTTCGAGGTGCGGCACGAATCCGGGATCGTCGGCCACGCTGACGAATCGCCCGTTGGCGTAGAGGAATCCGATGAAGCCCCAGTAGAAGGCGATGTCCCAGACGATCTTGGCCGACATCACCGCCGGCGCCCCCATCAGCGAATACTGGTCCTGGTACACGGCCAGCCACATCTGCGTGAGCGACCGGAACAGGGTGTCGCTGATCTGCGCGCGGGCGACCACGTCCTCGCCGTCGAGTTCTCGGGTGACCATATCGGTCACCAGCCCGTTGCCGATCGCTACCAGGTCCAGACCCGAGGAGTACAGCGGATCCAGGAACACACCGGAATCGCCTGTGAGACACCAGCGTTGGCTACCATCGAATACTTTGGACACCCCGTGGCTGTACCTCTTCATCACCCGGAAGTCCCGGATCAGCTCTTCCTGTTCGAAAACGATTGCAGCACATTGTGGCTCGTGGTCCTGGAGCCACGCCCTGGCCTTGTCCAGGGTGTTGAACCCGTCGAAGGGGTGGAACGCCGGGTCGGCCACGATCCCCACGCTGGTGGCCCCGGACGCCAGCCGGATCAGCCACACCCAGTACCCCTGTCCCATCAGATGATTGGTGGACATCGACCGGTCGCCCTCGGCCAGCCGGCTCTGCCATTCGGCATCGTCACTCCACCGGCCGAGCTCGATCTCCTTTGCGACCCTCATCCATACCGCATTGCACCGATGGTCGTTGGACCGGTTGAGGTCCAGTTGGCGCGGCAACGTCCGGTTGCGGCCCGAAGCATCGACCACCCAGCGCGCTGTCGTGGTCTCCACCATCTCACCGTGCTGGATCGACACCGTGTGCGGCTGCTGCTGCGGACCGAACTCCACCGCGCGCACCCGACCGTGCCTGATCTCGATGCCCGCCGACCGACAACGCCGATTGAGCTCGTTCTCCAACCGGCCGCGGTCGATCTGATAGGTCACCTGGGGGACGAAGACCGACCCGCCCAGCTCGATTCGCCGGGTGATGTCGGTGTTGTCGTCCTGCGAGAAGAACATCCGCAGGCCCATCTTTCGAATGTGCGACGACTGCAGATGCTCTTCCAGCCCGAGTCGTTCCCGCAGGTAGTGCGCCGACACCTCGACGGTCGACTCACCGACGGTGTGGGTGACCTCGGCCACCGGGTACTCCGCCGCCCCGACGACAAGGATCCGCGTGTCCGGCCGGGCAGTGCGCACCTCCAGCGCAAGCGTCAGCGCCGCCGCGCCGCCGCCCACCACCACCACGTCATAGGACGCCGCGCAGATGCCTTCACCGGCCAGCTGGCTCCTGATCCTGTTCGCCAGCGCTTCACGCGCCGTGGCATCCAACCGTGAGAACTGCGCGCGCACGTTCATTTGCGTCCTCTCATCGATCCGGTGGTTTCCGTCGTCCCGTCAGCAGGCCCCACAACGGTCGTCGGTGCGACGTCGTGCTGCGGCCGGTGGCGTCCGTAAACGAATTCGAAGATTGGCGACGCCATCAACGTGGTGAAGATGGCCACCAGCACCAGGATGGTGAACAACGTCGGGGTGATGATTCCGGCTTGCAGCCCGATATTGAGCAGGATGAGTTCGATCAGTCCCCGGGCGTTCATCAGCGAACCCAACGCAACGGACTCGCGCAGCGGTACCTTGTTCAACCGCGCGGCCAGCGCGCAGGCCACCCCCTTGCCGGCGATCGCGACGACCAACAGGCCCAGTGTGACGCCCCACAGCGCGGGGGTGTTCACCAGTCCGATCTGCGTGTTCAGGCCCGAGTACACGAAGAACAGCGGCAACAGCAGCGTCGTGGTGAGGGGTTCTATTTTGTCGGTGACATCTCGGGCAAAGGCTCCTGACGGCATCGCGACACCCAGAATGAATGCGCCGAAGATCGCGTAGATGCCAATGACGTCGGTGAACCAGGCGCAGGCCATCAGCAGGATCAGGACCGTGCTGAGCGTCGATGGCGAAAGGTGGCCGTGTTGTTCCGGACCCCGCGCCAGCGCGGCCATGCGGCGCCGACCCACGGTCAGCAGCAGCACGGTGTAGCCGATTCCGCCGACGATCGCGGTGACGGCGGTGGTCGGACTGTCCCGGTGCACGGCAAGAACAATCGCCAGCACGCACCACGAGATCGCATCCGAGGTCGCACCGCAGGCCAACGCGAGCGAGCCAAGCGGCGTCCCCGCCAGACCTTTTTCGAAGATGATCCGGGCCAGCATGGGGAACGCGGTGATGGCGATCGAGGCTCCCAGGAACATCATCGCCATCGGCAGGGTGACGTCCGGGCCGAAGAATTCCCCATTCCCCAGCAGGGGAATGGCGGCGATGGCACCCAGGGCAAGAGGAGCGACGGTACCCGCGGCCGAGACCACCGAGGCGGTGCCGGCGCGGCGCTTGACGTGATCGACCTCGAAATTCAGTCCGACGACGAACATGTAGAGAACCAGGCCGATCTGCGCCACGGTGTAGAGCACGACGTTCGAAACGCCCTGAGGAAACAACTGCTGCTGCAGGTCCGGTGCGATCCGCCCCAGCAGCGAGGGGCCCAGCAGCACCCCGGCGATCATTTCACCGATGACCTGCGGCTGGCCGAGGCGTTTGGCGGCCAGGCCGGCGAGCCGACAGGCGCCAAGGATCACGATCAGCTCGAGAAAGAAGTGAATGGCAGTCGCGGCGGGCATGGACGTCAGTCCATCCGATTCGGATATTGGACGAGTTCGCGGTCCGGACGCGGCATGGAGTCCCCTTCGACACAGGCCAATGATCGGCCGCCGACGACGGCCCTGCTGAGGCCGCCTCTACCACCGAATTCGTTGCCGTGCCCGGCACGGATGGGAACGGGCGGGATTTCGCGTGGGACGAGCCGGCGAGCGCTTCGCGTGGAATCGTTGCGCCACGGAACCGAACCTCGCCGACCAGATTGCCGTCGCCACGGGAGCCAGCAAGGGCATCGGCCTGGACTTCGTCGCCGCAGACCTGTCCACCCCGGCCGGGCCACGCGCCCTGGTTGCGGCAGCCGCCGAGCGCGGTGGCCTTGGCATACTGGTCAACAACGCTGGCGCCGTCGTCCCGCGCTTCGGCGGGATCATGACCGTGACCGACGACGACTGGGCCGACGCCGCGGCGGCGGCTCGATCGTGATGATCGGCTCCGTCAACGCCACCCTGCCCGACTGGAACATCGTCGACGACAGCGCCACCAAGGCGGCCATGGCCAACTTCGCCAAGAGCGTGTCCAAAGAGTTCGGGCCCAAGGGAATTCGGGTCAACACCGTGAGCCCGCGGATCGGCCACGGGCCGCTTCACCACTCCGGTGGAGGTCGCTGAACTCGTGCTATTCCTCGCCGGCAGCCGATCGATGAACATCACCGGTGCGAACATCCGCATCGACGGTGGTTACCTCACCACCATCTGAATGGTGTCAGGCTCCGGGCTGCGGTGAGCCGTCCGACAGCCGGGCCGCCGCCTCGCGCACCAACTCGGCCAGCCGGGGATGACTGTCGGACGGCATGCGCACCGCCGGGCCACTGATCGCCACGACACCGATCGGGCGGCCGCCGACCTCGAAAACCGGTGCGGCGATGGTCATTGCGGGAGCGTTCACCTCACTGCTGGCGGCATAGCCGGCGGACCGGCAGGCGTCGAGCAGGGTGCGGAACTGCGCGTCGGGCGGTTCGCCGAGCAATTCGGCCTGCCGGTCGGGACTCAGGAAGGGCAGCAGGACGCGACCGGTCGCGCTGTCGCGGGCCGGCACGAGCGCCCCGATGCGGGGCGCCATCCTTAGCGGCTGTTGACTCTCGGCCACCTGCGACACCACCAGGTGCGAACCGCTCGGCTCGTTGAAGATCGCGGTTTCGCCGGTTCGTACGGCCAGTTGTTCGAGCACCGACTGGATCCGCTGACGCAGATCGGCCTTGGCCCGTGAGCCGTGGGCGATGTTCAGGATCCGCGGGGTGGTCTCCCAGCGGGTGGTCGGGTCGTCGTCGGCCTGGATCCAGCCCTGGTCCGCCAATGTGACCAGTGCCCGCTGCACCGCGCTCTTGTCGATGTCGAGCATCCGCGACAACGCCGCAACGCCGACCGGCTGGTGCTCGGCGACCGCCTCGAAGACCTCGAGCACCCGCGCGCCGGTGGAACTGCCCTTGACCGCCATCCGCATCCTTCGTTAATGTTAGATAGTGATTCAGCGTATCAAATATTGATACGTCGTCAAGAGGAGCCGGCCATGTCATCCATCCACGTACATCCCCTTCGCGACGACCTCTCATTCGGAGCGCGGATCACCGGCATCACGCGCGCCGCGCTGGAGGACCCACAGGTCCGCGACGAGCTCCGGCAGGTATTCCGCGACCGCGGAATGATCCTGTTCGAGGGCGTCGATCCCGATCCGAAACTGCAGGTCGAGATCAGCAAGGTGTTCGGACCGCTCAAGGATCATCCGGTCCCCACCGTGGCGCGGGCCGAGGGCGCCCTGCACCCGGGCGTCGTCGAGATCGGCCAGGCCCCGCGGGACGGCAACATCGTGGAGATCGACGGCAGGGAAGTCACCTCCTGGCTGCCCTGGCACTTCGATCACTGCTACAACAACGAGCTGAACCTGGCCGGCGTCCTGCGCTGCGTGACCGGCGTCAGCGAGGGCGGCGAGACCGGCTTTGCCGACGGCATCGAGCTGTACCGCATTCTCTCGCCCGAACTCCGCGAGCAGATCGAGAACCGCAACATCCTGTACAGCCTGAACCTGCGCTTCAGCGAAATGCGCTTCGGTCTGAGCGAGGGTTTCCGCGAGGTCCAGCCGCACATCGCCCTGCAGAAGACGATCGACTACGGCAAGAAACTGCCGCGTGCCGTCCACCCCGCGGTGTGGACCCGGGACACCGGCGAGAAGGTGCTGCACGTCTCGCCGTGGATGGCCGAGGGCATCGAGAACGACGAAACCGCCGAGGGCGATGCGCTACTCGAAGCAGTCTGCAAGGAGATCCTGGCCGGCGTGACGCCCTACTTCCACACGTGGCGGCCGACCGACATGGTCATCTGGGACAACCTGCGGATGCTGCACTCGGTCAGCGGCCACGATCCCGACGAACCGCGCATCATGCACCGCACCACCATCAAGGGTGACTACGGCCTGGGTTATTTCGAGGGCAACGCGCAGGGCGACAAGATCCTGGAGATGACGGTCTGAGCTATCCCCCCGGACGCGCGCACAACCACTCGGTGCCGTAGTGCGCCGCGTCCCCGCCGGTGAGATGCACCCAGTGCCCGCTACCCTCGCATGGCGCCCCCTCAACCGGAGGCTCTGACGGGGCGGCCGACGGCCCCGGGGCTCCCGCACCGTGATTGGGGTTGGTGCAGATGGTCCCTTCGCACGGCACCCAGGTGCCGTCGCCGTTGGGGTTGGGAATCGCATTCGGGCCGACGAAACTCCCCGCCGGACAGCCCGGGTCCTGATTCTTCGCGCAGTATTCGGCACCGAGGTTGTTGCCGGTCGGACTGGTCTGCGGCGGCGTGACCGGCGGGGTCGCCGAAGTCGGCGGGGCCGGAGCGTCCGTCGTGGTGGGGGTGGCACTGGCCGTGGCCGGCGCGGCGGCCGTCGTGACGGTCGTTGTGGTGACCAGCGGACTGACCGTCGTGTCGGGCGCCGGCGCCGCCGGGCCACCCGAGCACGCGGCGACGCCGGCGACAACCACGCATCCGAACACCGTTGCCCATAGTCGCTTCACGTCCCGCTCCCATCGTGTGCGCCTGCACCTTCGGTCATACACGAAATCATCGTGGGACGGCGAGGCTACACGCTTAACAGCAGTCACATTGGTAACATCGACGGATGCCGAGCTTGTCGGGGAACAACGGCCTTGGCCCATCGCGCCCACTGTCCCGGCGCGAGGCGCTGCGGTACGGCGCGACCGCATCTGCGCTGGCCGGACTGGGTCTGGCAGCGGCAGGCACCATGGCGCCCACCGCGACCGCCGCGGCTCCCACGCTGATCGACTTCGCCATGCGCCAGATCCCGGCCCAGGACATCCGGGCCGCCGGGCATGCCGGGGTGATCAACTACGTCTCGACCTCTCGGCCCGGATCCTCGTTCGGCGCCAAACCGATCACCAAGCCCTACGCCCAGTCCCTGACCGCCGCCGGACTGGCGATCGTCAGCAACTACCAGTACGGCAAGCCGGGCGGGACCGCGCCGTCCGACTTCACCCGCGGTTACGCCGGCGGCGTCGCCGACGCGCGGACCGCCTGGGCCCTGCACACCGCGGCGGGCGGCGGCCAGAGCGCCCCCATCTTCTTCTCGGTCGACGACGACATCGACCGCAATACCTGGAACGGCGTTGCGCTGCAATGGTTCCGGGGCATCAACTCGGTGCTCGGGGCGCAGCGCACCGGCATTTACGCGGGTATCAATCCGTGTCAGTGGGCCATCGACGATGGCGTCATCGGGGCTTCCCGCACGCCCGGCCGCCGATGGGCATGGCAGACCCGGTCGTGGTCACGGGGTCAGATCCACCCGGCCGCGGTGCTCTACCAACGCATCGTCAGCACGGCATCGACGCCCGGTCCGGTGGTCGGCGGCCTCGAGGTCGACGTCAGCGACGCGCTGGCCCAGGACGTCGGCCAGTGGAACCTGCATCCGTGAGCCGCGCTTCCTAGATGCGAGCCGCCATGCTCCGGTACAACGCGATGAGGCTGCTCTCGACGTGCCGCAGCGGCTCGTCGGAACGAGTGGCCTGACACATCACGACGGCACCCTCGACGGCGGCGATGGTCACGGTGGCCAGCTCGGCGGCATCCTGCGGCGCCAGCTGGGCCGCCTCCAGGTGCTCCGTCAGTCGGTTCTGCCAATCGGTGAAGACCCGCCCAGCCGTATCGGCGGCCGCCGGTGCCTCCGAGCGGCCCAACGCCGCGGCGACGATCGGGCAACCGGCGGCGAAGCCGGATCCGGCCAGGGCCGTAGCCCAGTCCGTGACGAATTTCTGGATGACGGACACCGGATCGCCGTCCGCAGCGAGATCGTCGATCGCCGCACTGTAGGTCTCACCGGCCACGGCGGTGGCGGCGTCGATCAGCTGTGCCTTACCGCCGGGGAAATTCAGGTACAGGGAGCGGCGGGCGGTGCCACTGACTTCCAACAGCTGAGCCAGACCGGTCCCGGCCACACCATCCCGCCGGACGAGGTCGACGGCGCTGGCGATGAGCCGGTCACGTGCCGTCATGGGCAAATCTCCTACCGGGGATGGTTGCGGTGTACCGAACAGTCTACTAACGGCGCTGAGCCCCGCCCGAGAATTGCAGCCCGCCGCCGTCCCGCCTAGATTCACTGCTCAGACCGCGCGGGCGGCCGGTGGATCCAGGTTGGCCTTCGAGACCATCCGGACGGCCGGCTGCCGCGGCTCGAGATCGATCGGAGTGTTTATGTGGCAGTTGGCGACACGGGTGGCGGCGGGCGCCGCCATCATGAGTGTGGTGTCGCTCGTCAATGGTTCTGCGGCACAGGTCTGGGGTGAGCCGTCAGGTGCTGAAAATTCTCCCCAACCAACGATCGTGATGTCGCAGGCCCCGCTTCTCGTGGTGCCCGAAGCGTCATCGGCGCCATTCGACGGGCTCGAAGCCCGCACCCGGCAGGCCAGCGCCGACGCGGCCCGGTCCGGAGCCACCACCGAGATCGTCGTGCTGGACCGCACGACCGGCCAGATCGTTTCCAACGGCTCCAGTCAACCCGTCCCGATCGCCTCGGTGGTGAAGCTGTTCATCGCCGACGACCTGCTACTGCAGGAGGCGAAAGGCCAGACGCAACTGACTCCTGCCGACCGCGCGTCGCTGGACCTCATGCTGCGCTCCTCCGACGACGGTGCAGCCCAGACCTTCTGGGACCGCAGCGGCGGGAACGCCATCATCGGGCGTGTGGTCGCGCGGTACGGACTGCGGGGCACGACGGCGCCCTACAACGGACATTGGGACGTCACGCTGAGCACCGCGAGTGACCTCGTCCGCTACTACTCCATGCTGTTGGACGGCAGCGGCGGGCTGCCCCCCGAACAGGCCGAAGTGATCCTGGGGAACCTCGCGCAGTCGACACCGACGGGGGCCGACGGGTATCCGCAGCGGTTCGGGATCCCGGAGGGGCTCTACGCCGAGGCGGTCGCCGTCAAGCAGGGCTGGTTCTGCTGCTGGAACGGGCCCTACCAACTGCACCTGTCTACCGGCGTGATCGGACCCGACCGTCGCTACGTCATGGCGATCAGCTCCCTGGAACCCGATGACGACGCCGCCTCCCGCAACACGATGACCCAGGTGGTCAAGACGATGTTCCCGGGCGGGCAGATCTGACCTGATACCGCGTGCGGGGTCAGAAGACCGTGACGTGCACGTGGTTGAAGTGCGAGGGCACCCGCCACATCGTGTACTTGATATTGAAGCGCGCCGATTGACTCTCGAGATCAGCGTGGATGGCGTCCCCCAGAGCCATGTCCGAGCCGATCATGATGTCCAGGGCATGGCCGCTCGGGTGGTCGGGAAGCGCGTCCGCGCGCGCGCCCCCGATCGACTGCACACCGGGGTAGGTGGCCATAATGTAGTCCGCGAGAATCCGCGCATTGGGCACGATCCCGGCCATCCCGACCGTCGGAATGGGCGCGATCGGCCCCAGCGCCGTTTGCGTGACGGCCGCGGACGGCAGGGTGAGCCCGGCCTGCTGGGCGGCCGGCAGCTTGGCATAGCTGGCGTTGACCGTGGCCAATTGGTTCCGCAGCTCCGCCCGCTTGTTCTGCAGGTCCGCACGGAATGCGGCCGCTTCGTCGACAGCCTTCTGCGCAGCGGCCTCCGATTGCGCCGAGGCTGCCTCGACGGCCTGCGCCTCGTCGTTGGCCCTGCGGAGTCCCTGCAACTGCGCGGCCATCTGGTCGCCCATCACGCGGTGCATCGCCAGGCTGTGGATCAGCGTCGATGGCGACGAGGCGGTCAGGAACGCGCTCATTCCGTCGGTCCGCCCACCCATGTAGACCGCAGCGGCGTGCGAGTCGACGGCATCCTGATAGGTGGCCAGTTGGGCCTTTGCCAGCTCCAGGCCGGCCAGGTCGTCGGCGTGCTTCTGGTCCGCCTCGCTGAGCAGCTGCATCTTCTTATCCAGATCCGGCTGCGCGTTCACGATCGTTTCGGACAGGCGTTCGGCCTCGCGAAACATCTCGTTGATGTTCGCCGCGCTGTCCTGGACCGGCTCCGCGTACGCCACACCGCCCGAAACCACACCCAGGGCCACCAGGCCGGCAATCACTCCGGCCACCCGCCTGGGAGCAGCAAATTCCGCCTCAACCGGGGAGTGAGCGTTCATGACCGTGAATCCTTTGTGCCGTGGCTGTCGAGGACAGTACGGAAGCCTCAGCACCCTGTCCAACCGCGAGAACGGCGGATCTGGACACCCACCGTGCTCGTCATCGACCTCGCTATGGCGGCGAGCCGCCCGGGTCACTCATCGCCGCCGTCGCGGCTCCTGCTGTTCTTCGCGGTCAGAGCCGGCCGAGTCGACCGCCGCCGCGGAATGCGATCGGTGAAGCCACTCATCGACGCGACCGCCCTGTTCAGCGTGTCGACCGCGGACTGCAGAGTGTCGGTGGTGGGCGTCAACGTCTCCACGGCGGGCGCGAGGCGACTCAGGATTTCAGCGGCTTCGGTGAGTTGTTCGAGCGGTCCGTTCTTGGCCAGCAGCTTGTCGATCACGCCGTCCTCGACGAGCATCCGCTCGAGAATGCCATCGTCAGCGAGCAGTCGATCTGCGAGTCCACCGGGCGCCAGGATCCGCTCCAACGTCGAGCTACTTCCACCGGATACCCGATCCAGTAATCCGCCGGGACCGGTCACGAGGTCGACTACCCCACCCGGACGCATCAGCTTGTCCGCCGGCCCGCCGCGCGCCAGAGCACGCCCCATCGCCCTGTCGTTCTCGGTCAGCTCGGCGACTCGATTGGCGCCGATGATCGCGCCGCGAATAGGTAAGAGGTCGGTGATCGGGTCGACTGCCGTCCCGTCGTCCTCGCCCAGGGATTGTTTCACCGCCCCGAGCGCGACGGTCGCAACGGCGAGTCCGGCGTCTGCAGCCGCAATGCCGGCCCGGATCGGGGCTTTCGCTACGCCGACAATGAGCTCGCCGATGTTCACGCCGAAAGTGTATGGCTCGGTGTCCTCTGCGGGCCGCGATTAGCTGTTCTTCGATCCGAGGTCGCGCTTGCGTGGCACGGCCCGATCAGGTATCAATGAATGAACATTCGTTCGGAAATTATGAGATGAGCTGGACCGCAGCCGATATCCCGGACCAGGCGGGCCGCACGGCAGTCGTCACCGGCGCCAACGGCGGGCTCGGGCTGGTGACCGCCAGAGACCTGGCGGCCCAAGGCGCGCACGTCGTCATGGCCGTCCGCAACCAACAGAAGGCGGCCGCCGCGGTCGACGAGATCCGGGCCGCCGTCCCAGACGCCTCGCTCGAGCTGGTCGCGCTCGATCTGTCATCGCAAGCGTCGGTGAAACAGGCCGCCGGCCAGATCCTGGCCGCCCACCACAATGTCGATCTTCTGGTCAACAACGCGGGCGTGATGGGCATCGGCGAGAGCCGCACGGTCGACGGTTTCGAGATGCAATTCGGCGTCGACCACCTGGGCCACTGGACACTCACCGCACTGCTCCTGCCCGCACTACTGCGCACGCCCGGATCCCGCGTCGTGACCGTGACCAGTACCGCCCACCACATCGGCCGCTCCGTCGACGTCTCCAACCCTCACCTGACCGGCCGCTACGGCGAGTGGCGTGCCTACGGCCAGGCGAAGCTCGCCAACTTCCACTTCGGGCTCGGGCTACAGCGTGAACTGCAGCGGGCGGGCGCGCCGACTGCGAGTCTGATCGCGCACCCCGGTCTGTCCAACACCGATCTGCAGGCGGTCAGCGTGGAGGGCTCCGGCGGGGGCGCCTCCCAACGGTTCTTCCACGCCGCGGCGCGCTACGTCGGCATGTCCCCCGACGATGGCGCACTGTCGCAGCTGCGCGCCGCCACCGATCCGACGGCCAGAGGTGGCGAGTTCTACGGTCCGCTGTTCGTCAACAACGGACCGCCGGTGCGCAAACCGATCCTGCGCCGGTTCGGGATGACCCGGGCGATCGCGAAGCTCTGGGAGGTGTCCGAGCGTGAGACCGGTGTCGCGCTCGACGTGCACCCCTCTGCCGGCACGTGACAGCTGGAGCGACCGACCGCGCTGCTGCCGTCCGCGCAGCCCTGCGAAAGCTGGTGGCAAAACACGGCTTTCACGGAACTTCCATGAGCGCGATCGCCCGCGAAGCCGGTGTGGCGACCGGTACCGCGTACACGCACTACGCCTCCAAGGACGAACTGGTACTGGCCGCGTACTGCGAGACGAAAGCCGCGCTCGGATTGGCCGGCACCACTGACCTGCGCCCAAACCTTCCTGCCGACAGGCGGTTTCACGACCTGTGGCTGTCCTGCTACCGGTATCTGAAGGCCAACCCGGAGCACGCCCAGTTCCTGCTCCAGGTGGAACATTCTCCGTATCGCGACCTCGCGCACCTATCCGCGCTGGCCAACGACGACGACCCGCTGCTGGCTCAGGTCGCCCTGCCCGACGTCGCCGACCGCCTGCGCCCGCTTCCGATCGACGTGCTCTACGAGCTCGCCCTGAGCCCGGCTGTCCGCCTGGCCGCATCAGCCATGGAACTGGACGACGCGCAGCTCGACGACATCGCCGATGCCTGCTGGCGCGCCGTCATCCAACCCAAATGACTGTGCGCACCAAGGGTACTGACTTCTGTCGCTTGTATCGAGAGCACCGCCCGAGAAAACACCACCGCACCTTCACCCACTCGCTCGATCCGCGCAGCATCATCCGGCCCGGACGCGCGCTCATCGCGGCCTGGGATACGCCGGAGGCGGCGTTGGCGGCCTTCCGCGGACCGCTCGCGGTAGCAGTTGCGGGGCCCGGCCGATTCAGCCTCGACGGCCGGGTCGCACGAGTACGTCGGGAACATCCCCACGACAACTGGCATGGCTGGAACCCCTCCGATGACGGCAGCGAACCCATGTCGTCCGACGAGCCGCTGGTCGTCATCGTGCACGGCATCCTCAAGCCCAAGCACCTCGCCGGCTTCGTGAAGAACAACATGCATGCGGCGTCGCGCGCAGCATTTCATCCCGGACATCGCGGAAGTGTCGATGTCTCTTCCCAACTGCCCTTCGAGCACACCTCGGTGAGCCTTTGGCAGACCGTGAAATTGGCCCGCGACTACGCCTACGCCCCGGGCGGCCACGCGCACGCGATGCAGCACGCCAGGACCGTCGATACCCACCGAGTCGGTTGCTACCTACAGGTGCGCCCACTGGCCTGCTCGGGTTCTCTGGGTCTGGATACCGACGCCTAGCCCGATCTACCGCCGGCCGTGCGCGCGTGAGCCGATGTGATCAATGAACACCAACATGAGGAGCCTGCCATGACCGAACTCGAGGACCAGATCGTCCTCGTCACCGGAGCCAACCGGGGCATGGGCCGCGAATACATCACCCAGCTGCTCGAGCGCGGTGTGGCCAAGGTGTATGCCACCGCCCGCAATCCGGAGCGCATCAACGGCACCGACTCCCGCGTCACCGCGCTGCGCCTCGATGTCACCGACCCCGACTCGGTGGCCGCCGCGGCCGATGCGGCCCCGGACGTGTCAGTGCTGATCAACAACGCCGGCATCGTCCGCGGCTCATCAGTGCTCGCCGCCGACACCGCCGGCCTGCGGGAGGAGTTGGAGACCAACCTGTTTGGTCCGCTGGCCATGGCCTCGGCGTTCGCCGACCGGATCGCCGACCGGTCCGGAGCCATCGTCAACGTGGGATCGGTGCTGGCCTGGCTGCCAGTGGGTGCCAGCTACGGCGTTAGCAAAGCGGCACTGTGGAGCGCCACCGATTCCATGCGCCTCGAGCTCGCCTCGCGAGGCGTGCAGGTAGTGGGCGTCTATGTAGGGCTGGTCGACACCGATATGGCCGCCTTTGCCGGAGACAGCCCCAAGTCCTCGCCGGTCGACGTCGTGCGCCAGGTCCTCGATGGCGTCGAATCCGGCGCCGAGGAAGTTCTCGCCGACGACATGACCCGCCAGGTCCGCGCGCAGCTCGGCACGCTCATCAGTGACCGCTGACACCGGTGACAGTGCCCGCCTCTGCATGAGCAGAGTGGCCCAATAGCGCACTCCCGCAAGTGGATAACGCCGTCGAACGACGGCAGCTGGGCTATCGCGATTGGCCGACGCTAGGCCTGGCCCGGAGTTGAATCTGCGTAATCCCATGACACTGTTCGCACCGGTGTCATGCGGATATAGGCGGCGCCCGGTCGTGGTGCGGTGGGCCACTCGGACTCCGGCACGCCCCGCGCCCGAGCGCCGTCCCTTGCGAGCTGAAGTGCCTCGGTCGGTTCGCGGACGATGCGGGCGTGGCCCTGGAGCAGCACGCCCCGGATATCCGCCATGGTGGAGCCGTCTTCGAGCAAGATGCTCGCGTTCGGGTTGTTCTCGATATTGGCCACTTTGTGCGTCCGGTCCCGCACACCCATGACGATGTCGCGACCGAGGCGGAAGTACCCCAGCGGCACTGAATGCGGTAGACCGTCCTTGTCGATGGTGCTCAGTATCGCCCAGCCGGGCCGGCTGTCGAGATACGCCGCAACTTCTTCGTCACTGAGTTTTCTTGGCATGAACCGAGTTTAGGCGCGTCGCCGCTCATCGAAGGGAGGACAGGGGATGCCGACCCGCACGTGCTCGGTCAGCGCGCTTCGAGGTCGAGATCAAATAGCGACACGGGCCCAATGATCACGCCGTTCTCCTCGACGTAGCGGCCCCACAGCTCGAACAGATCGGCTAGCCTAACGGGCCGAGAGGCCGCCTGGTCGTCAACCTCGCCGGGATCGAGTGAGAGGTCATAGAGCTGCCGGGCCCCTGGGCCGTACGGCTCGGGCAGGTGCAGCGCCCTCCAATCGCCCTGGCGAATTGCGCAGCGCCCGAACAACTCCCATCCGGTCCCGGTGTCCGCATCGTGCACCACCTCCGGCTGTCCGGACAGGTAGTGCACCATCGATCGGCCGCGGATCGGCGCCACCTCCCCGCCCTGGTGCTCGGTACCGGGGTGCTCGGCGGCGGCGAGCTCCAGCACGGTCGGGGCGATGTCCATGACGGTGCTGAAGGCCGTGCCGATCTCCCCCTGCCGAGCAAAGCCCGGCCAGCTGACGAAGCCCACCACCCGGATCCCGCCCTCGGTGGTGAAGGCCTTGTACAGCCGCGACGGCGCGGTGGCGGCCTGCGCCCAGCGCGGGCCACACCAGGCGTAGGAGGTGGGGCCGCCAAGGTTGTCCAGGCTGTTGTCACAGTGCTTCGCGACGAATGCTTCGATTTCGGGCCCGCGCAGTGGCATCGCCTCGACAATCGTCCCCTCCGCGCCGTTGTCCGACAGAATGATCACGACCGTGTTGTCGAGCTCGCCGGTGCCGTCGAGGTAGTCGATCACCCGGCCGATGTTCCAGTCCATCCTGTCCACCATGGCGGCATAGACCTCCATGGTGCTGGCGGAGACGGCGCGCTCCTCGTCGGTCATGTCCGCCCATTCCGGCGCACCGTCGGCGACCACCGGGTGCGGCTCGACATTGGGTGGGCACAGGCCCAGTCGTATGAGCGCCGCCAGCCGCTCCTCACGCAGTGCGTCCTGGCCAGCGTCGTAGCGGCCGCCCGCGGCGACGGGTGGATCGTCAACGTGTCCTCGGTGGCCGGGCTGGTGCCCGCGGTTGGATTCGGTTACTACAGCGCGACGAAGTTCGCCATCGAAGCCGTCACCGACCCGCTGCGCGAGGAGGTCGCCGATCAGGGCATCTCTGTACTGGCAGTCGAACCGGGAGCGTTTCGCACGAACGCCTACGCCGGCTTCGCGAACGAGCCTGTGTCAGAGCCGATCCCGGAGTACCGCAGAATGTTGGAGAAGGTGCGGTCCGCCTTCGTCGAGATGGACGGTGTGCAACCCGGCGACCCGCGCCGCGGTGCCCGCGCGATGATCGCGGCAATGGCCCAGTACCCGCCTCCCCGACGGTTGATCCTGGGCAATGGCGGTTTTGATGCCGTGACCGACACGCTAGAAGGGGCGTTGGCAGACATCCAGGCGAACGAAACTCTCTCTCGCGGTGCGAATTTCCCCGCGTAGTCGGCCGCCCGAGCGGCCTGACTACCTGGGAAACTCCACCAGGGTGGACACTATGGCGTGGCCCTTTCTGCAACAGTGTTCAAAGTCGAACTTGGCGTCTCCGATGTCGATCACGGTTACTACGCCGACCACCCGTTGACCGTGGCCCGTCATCCCAGTGAGACCGACGAGCGGATGGTCTTGCGGTTGTTGGCGTTTGGGCTGCGCGCACATCGGCTCGGCGACGGCGACGGCGACGGCGAACTAGCGTTCGGGGCGGGCCTGTCCACCCCTGGCGTACCGGACTTGCGGCTCGCCGACTACACGGGCCGGATCCTGGAGTGGATAAACGTCGGCCAGCCTGATGAACGCGCCTTGGGCAAGGCAGCCAGCCAGGCCGACCAGGTGCTGCTATTCCCCTTCGCCTCTGGCGCGGCCACCTGGTGGCGCGCTGTGGGACCCAAAGTGGCGGGGCTGCCCAACCTGTCGGTGGTCCAGATACCGCATGCACCGGTGCAGCAACTGGCCCAGATTGTCGATCGACGGGTCTCGGCGCAGGTGATGGTGATGGAAGGTCAGGTGACGATGACCGTGGGCGGTGTCGACGTCACGTTCACGCCCGAGCCATTGAAGTGAGCGTCTGAGCCCGCGGTGCCCGTCGATGGCGTCAGTCCTAAGGGCGCTGACGCCAGCGTTATCGCAGCGAGACTGGCCGCTTGGTCGGCGACTGGGGATGCTGCGAGGTCTAGCGTGGGCGGAATGGGTTTGTTCAGTCATGAGGAGTTCCCGGAGCCGGCCGACGGCGTTGGTGGTGGTGGGGTTGTTGAGCGAGCTCGGAGCGCCGAGCTCGGCGAGTACGGAGTGGATGAACCGGTAGTCGTGGGTCCGGGGCTGCCGCCTGAGGACGGCTCGTGCGGTCAGTTCGCTGTGCAGTTTCACGTGCCTACGTCAGTGCTGTTCGGGCTGAAACGTATTGCGGATTTGCGTGGGGTGAGTGTGCCGGAGGTATGCCGGCAGGTGATCGGTGTATTTGTCGCCCAGCAGGAGGGTGAGCTGGGTGCATTGCTTGCTGCCGAGGCCGAGGCGGCTGATTACCGGCCGAGCCTGGGTGACGCGTAGTCCTGCTCATTGATCGGATAGGGCCCAGGTAACTTGCCCACGGCACGTAGTTAGTCGGTGAGCTTCGGGAGACCCTTTTTTATCGCGGACGCGAGCACCATGCCGACCAATGCGGCGAGCCCGGGTATCGCTGAGTCGAAGCCGATCGTGTAGTTCAGTCTCGTACCGCCGCCTGCGGTCGGTGTCAGCTCCTGGCGGCCCCAGTGGCCCCTCAGTGGACTGCCTTTGGTGATCTTGTACTCGATGAGCGTGTACGGCTCGGCCGTTGTAGTGGTCTCCTCGAACGCCGGAAGGGGACCAATCTTGAGGCGGCGAACCGAACCGACGCCATTGCGCGAGGTAGCGCCGTCACTGACGCGAGTGATCTTGGCACCGAAGACCCGGCCGAGGTTCTCGTGCTCGGCGAGCTCTTGGAACACGGTCTGGGGGTCGGACTTGAACTCGTGAGTGATGCGGACTCGTTCAGGAGTGGTCATAGGCTCGGATACTAGGACTCCGAGGTGTTGGTCCGGCGTACCCCCCGCTTCGAGGCGTTGTCAGTGAAGGGTTTCGACGAGTGTGTGTCTCTGACGGCGCTCATCGAAAATCCCCGGCTGACGCTCATTGAAATTCCTCACCCGTGTGGCTCCGCCGAGAAGGGCGGATCATTCACCTCATAATGGCGGCCGTCGCGCAGCACAGACCCACGGCCCTATCCTCGGACGATGGGGAGAATTTTCACTCTGAAGAACGACGAGCCCGTCTGCATAGAACTTCGTGCTGACGATGCTGTGGCCATTCCGGCCCAGAAAACGGAATCCGTCGATCGTGACAGGTGGGTGGTGCTTCCTGCAGAAACCGCGTTGGCGGTCGCTGAGTTCCAAGGGACCTCGCTGCTCCTTTCGGCGGATGGCACGTTTAGTCCTGCCGAACGGTTCACGGTTGACGTCGATCTGATCGTCTACAAGGACGGCACTGTCGGAATGCTGCCGGTTGAGGCGGGTGTCTTCGGCGAAGGTGATCCAGACGACCTTTCTCGAGTGCCGGCGCTTACGCGCGAAGAAGCCGCCCAGCTTCATCCCGAGTTCGCCGACCTTTTCACCATCGAACCGGATCCGGAGTTCGAGGAGCAGGAGCGCGCTTGGGCCGAATCGGACAGACAGTGGGAAGCGATGGCGGAGATCGAACGCCGGGCGGGCCGTCTCAGCGCCGCGTACCGGATGCAACTCCAACTGACCCCCCACGCCGTACCGGTACGGGATCTGGCCGAGATTGCCGAACTGTATGACGACGACCTACTTCGTCAGGCGATCAACGGTCACCCCGACAGGGAAATCGATGCGGACGCCGAGGACGACGAATGGGCGAAGGCCACCGCGGACAGATTCGATGAGGATGCGAAGGCCGGCGCCGCCATAGGCCTGATTGCACGGATGCTTGTTGCTGAGGCGATTCTTCATCCGGGCGTGCGGCAATCAGACCTCAAAGGGCAGATGGGCATCACAAGCGGTCCGCAATCAGAGCTCACCTACCCGCTGGGCAAGGCTGGCATCTTGCACCGAACCGTCGAAAAGACCCAGGTGTTCCTCGCGCCCGCCGACCGTTGTGGAGAACTGGGACTCGATGAGGATAGAGCTACGGAATTTGTGGCCTGGCGTGATGTACACCCTGATTTGTGGGTCGAAATTATCCAGCGCGCAACGGAACCCGTGAGGGTCGAGAACTCAGATGACGGTTACGCGGAGTGCCGCGACGAGCGGGGCTATGCACACGACGATGGCTCGATTCCATTTGGGGGCGATGCCCCGAGTGCGCGGGCGTGGCCACACGTCCCTGACGAGCCGGCCGACAATCCGCACATCCTGCGGTGGTGGACCCCGGATTGCGATGAAACGATCGCGGAGCTAATTGCCCAGTGGCGCTGGCACTACCCCTGGAAGCTGACGGAAGCGGTCGCCGCGGTCGTTGGCAAAGACCTGATTGATCGCTGGGCAGCGGAGGACCCAATATGCCAGCAGTATGTCTACTACAACGTGTTGATGAACTTCGGGATCGCTCGCGCTCGCCGGATCGGCTTGGAACGCGCTCTGCCTATGCCGCAAACGCGGACCTGCCGTCGCTGCGGCGCGGACTTCGAAGAGGACCTCGTGCCGATGCGACGGGTGCGCGCGGGTAACGCTGAAGTGGCCGACAACTGCGGGAGATGCAAGTGATCGATGGAGCTGAAGCGCCATCCGCGGCGGAGATCACGGTTGCGACATGGAACACGCAATGGCGGACGCCCACCAACTGTAGGTTCTCATTTCCCGCGTCATATTGCGTACCCCTGAACTGCGGTTCTGTCGCTTGTCTCACCTCGCGTCATAGCCGGTTTGTCTCACGGCCGATGTCATTTCCTAGTGGCCACTAGAGCCCACGCCAAGAGCAATTACTCAACGGTTGCGGTTCGGCCGTTGCCCGGTGAGCTGGTTTCGTCACTTGACGGTACTGGGTCGGCGTCACGGGTGGTCGCCGCAAGCGGAGGCATGCCTTTAGGTGCTGCCGCATCAATGGCAGCCTTGAGCTCGTCGTATGTGCAGGGGTGAGCACCGAGGTCTTTCAACGGTCCGAGCCGAATCGTCCTCTGCCCCGGAAATTTTCGATTGAGCTCGTTCGTGGACAGGACATAAAACGTCCATTGTTCGACGTCGAGCGGGTCGACAGGTTCGCGGTCCTCGAGCACACAGAAGACGTACACGTCGGCGCATCGCTTCGCACTGGCCTTTGCGGGGCGAATGCCGAACACGATCTTTGATAGCTGGGTTTGCTTCCACGTTTGCACGTAGGCAGCCGATTTCACTTCTACCTTGACACCGTCGATCTCGAGGTCGTACGGGTCCCATTCCACGCGCTTCGTGTCGCGAATGCCGAGTGCTGTGGCCACGATGTACTCAGCCAGCACTCCGCGCGTGGTGTTCGTGAGCAGATCGTCGTACGCCCAGGCGTGAAATTCCTGTTTGTTCGGGTCGGTCATCGCTGAGCCTTCAGCGCCCGGTCCGTTGATTTGCCCAGCACGGTCGTCACCTTGAGCCTGTCGATGTCATCAAGGG